>JABAOF010011581.1_pt1 | contig 15278 bp, 20 predicted proteins | sample 7062171 | NCBI WGS metagenome assembly JABAOF01 (sample SAMN14538628, study PRJNA623070) | marine sediment metagenome | biome: marine biome [ENVO:00000428]; feature: marine pelagic biome [ENVO:01000023]; material: deep marine sediment [ENVO:00002113] | place: India: Gulf of Khambhat ...
GCGTACAAGATAAATCTGAAGGAATTTCTTTATAAATGTATAGTAAAAATCTCATGAATGGTGGCAAGGCTGCTATCATTATCGTCAGGCGTGGGTAAATGCTCGGAAGAAGTTGAACCTTTAAAAAAATCAAATGGAACTACGTTAATGCTCTATCTGAAAGGCCTTCGACTGTTAGAACAAAAATATAAATATTGCTTTCTTCTCATTCACAGATGTTGCTGCGATGCGGTTATTATTTTTCATCGATTACTCCTTTTCCGTCTGCGGTTTTAGTATCGCTAACCAGAATCTTTGTCTGGCGAGCAGGGGAGTTTCAGTCTTGACTTTTAAGCCTAGGGGTGAGTTTCAAGAAAAGGGGCCTCTGGAAGGAGGAAGGAGTCATATTTAAACCTAAAGGTATGATCTGGCTCTTAGGACTCATTCAATTCTTAATCACCCTAAGCTGGCAAAACATATCGGCGGTTCTGCCAGTTCTGCAACTTGAGTGGGGGCTGGACGGGTCAGCCGCAGGCATCCTCCTCTCCTCCACCGGAATAGGTTTCAGTGTCGGAGCCCTGGCCTCTGGTTATCTATCTGACAGGTTGGGGGGGAGACCTGTTTTCTCGATCTTCTCGTTGATGTGCGGCGTCTTCGGGATGCTGTTCGCTGTGTACGCAGACAACTACGCCTTAGGCGTCCTGCTCAGGACGCTGGTGGGTCTGGGTTTATCAGGGTCCTATCTGCCGGGCATGCTGATGTTGGCGGAGGAGTATCCGCCCAGGGACCGGGGGAAAACCCTTGGGTTGTTCACCTCTTTCTTCACGGCGGGCGTCTCAGCCTCCTACTACATCACTGGCTTGGTAACCGCGACGCTGGGATGGAGGGCGGGGATGTTTATCACGGCTTTCCTATCTATACCCGCCAGTCTACTCAACTATTCCATGCGCATAGGTGATACCGTCAGGGAGAGGGGTGGAAAGAGGCATGGGGGGATTGGATTCAGGGCCGGGCTTCTCAGAGATAAGATCGTTTGGCTCATGACCCTCGCCTATATGAGCCATTGCTGGGAGATGTTAGCGGTAAGGATTTGGCTTATACCCTACCTGAACGCATGGACGCGCCTACTGGGATATGGGGTCAGGGAGGCATTAGCCGTCAGCAGCGTATTGGGGGGGACGGTGGTGTTGAGCAGCGTGGTCTTCCCTGGAGTCGGAGGGTGGTTGTCAGACAGGGTTGGAAGGTATAGGTCCATCGTTCTCTTTACCTCTGCGAGCGGCCTGATCGCCGTCCTCTTCGGCTGGCTGATGGGACAGCCCCTCTACACGCTTTACCTGGTTGGTCCCCTCTACTTCTTCTTCGCCATGTTGGACTCAGCAATATCCAAGGCCTCCATCACTGAGACGGTCTCCGCCGAGCATGTCGGCTCCGTTTTGGGTCTCATGACGCTCTTCGGACAGCTGGCCGGCGTGGTCTCGATCTCGGCCTTTGGATGGGTTTTGGACCAAACGAATGACCTCGAAACCGTGGCATCCCTGGGATACTTCCCTATCTGGGGGTGGGCTTTCACCTTCCTCGGTGTCATCGCCCTAATAGCCCCCTTCGTCATCTACCTCTTTATGCGGGGCGAGTGGAGGTTGGATCCTAAGCCTTAACTTTTGATTGAGATTTTTTCGCAGCTCATAGTCCCCTACGCAATTTTTAGCCCCGATGTATGGAATATCTCATGTCGATTAAGCCTAACCTACCTTGAATAAATGCCTGAAAATCTTTTTAGTAAACTTTTATAATTACGTTTCATTATTATTTTATATTTCTAGAGGTTCATGTGAGATGAAGTTTCTCAGAAGACTGAAAGAGTCCAAGAGTGCAATTACCACAATGCAGGGAGCCCTCATCGCGGTAATCGTTGTCATCGTCATCGTCGTCGCCGGACTGGCCTACTGGCTGACACTCCCAGTCGCCCCGCCTACACCTGTTCCTACACCTACACCCACACCCACACCTACACCCATCCCTACGCCTACTCCAACTCCTACGCCTACACCCACTCCCACACCTACACCTACCCCCACGCCACCACCTACGCCCACCCCGACACCAACACCCACGCCCACGGTTCCCCCCAGAGAGACCATCAAGATAGGCATGTCGAACTCGCTGACGGGGAAATATGCGAAGACTGGGCAGATCGGCTTAAACGCCATAATGATGTGGCTAGAGGAAGTCAACGCGGAGGGAGGGATCTATGTCGAGGAGTATGGGAAAAGGCTTAGAGTGGAGCTCGTATATTACGACGACATGAGTGACGCTGAGACCGTGAAGAAACTCTACGAGAGGCTCTTCACGATAGATGAAGTAGATCTAACCTTCGGCCCCTACTCCAGCGGGTTCGGATTCGTGGCTGCACCTATAGCCGAGAAGTATAAGACGCTGATCTATCAGTGGGGTGCATCCTCAGACAAGATCTGGCAGCAGGGCTACGAATACGTGATAGGCACCATATCGCCTGGATCAACATACATGCTTTCAACCCTCAATCTGATCGACACAATGTACAGGGAAGACATACAGACCGTGGCCTTCCTCTACGAGGATGAGCTCTTCGCCATCACAGCCTTGGAAAAGGCCGCAGAGGTGGCACGGGAGATGGGGCTCGACGTAGTATATGAAGATAGGTACCCCACCAAGCCAGCGGACTTGTCAGCGCAACTGATCAAGATCAAAGAGTTAGGGCCAGATGCGATCATAGGAGGCGGACACTATCCAGACAGTTTATTGATGGCGAGACAGATCGGGGACTACAAGGTAGACGCTAAACTCGTATCGCTTAACGTCGCCGTGGCCGTTCCCGACTTTCAAGTGACCCTCGGTCCAAGAGCCAACTACTTCATGGGACCCGCCCAGTGGGACCTCGGAGTTAAATATACACCCGAAATAGGGATGAACAACGCAGATTTTGTAGGGAGGTATGTGGCGAGGCATAAAATCGAGCCCAGTTACCACGCGGCCTTCGCGTACGGCACGGCATTGATAATACAGAAGTCGATCGAGGAGGCGGGAACACTGGACACCGAGAAATTGCTTGCTACACTCAAGGAAATGTTGCTCACAACCATGTTCGGCAATTTCAAGATAGATCCAGAGACAAATTTCCAGATAGGCCACGAAATGGTCCTCGTACAGTGGCAGGACGAGAAGAAGTACATAATTTGGCCCAAAGAAGCAGCTGAGATAGACCCCTTGTATCCAATGCCGCCCTGGGAGGAGAGGGAGTAAACCTCTTACGCGACTCTTCCCCTTTCCTTTTTTTAAAGACTCTTCCCCTTCCTTTTATTAAATATAGTTGATTAGGTGTGTTTAGAATGACCTTCGAGATTTCTTCTAGTTTACTGATCCAGATGATCGTTAACGGGATACTCCTTGGAGGCTTCTATGGTTTAGCTGCTGTAGGCCTCAACTTGATCTGGGGTGTTATGAACATTGTGAATATCGCCCATGGAGAGTTTCTTATGCTCGGAGCCTTCAGCTCCTTTTGGGTATTCGCTTATCTCGGAATCAACCCATTCTTATCCTTGGTCTTCTCACTGCCACTCGGCTTTGCAATCGGTATATTCGTCTTTAAGTTTTTCATTCGCAGGCTAATCGACGCTCCACAACTCATGTCTCTACTCGCCACATTCGGAATATCTATATTCATTTTGAAAGCCGTCGAATTGACGTGGACCTCAGACTATAGAGGGATACCTGTGTATTACCCCACTTTTGATCTAGGAGGTGTCGTCGCCCCTGGCGGCCGCTTCGGGGCCTTCATCGCGGCCGCAGCCTTTTCCATATTCCTCTACGTTCTGTTAATGAAAACCCATACCGGAAGAGCCATCAGGGCTGTAATTCAAGACAGGGAGGCCGCCATCCTCCAGGGGATAGACGCCACATATATATCTTTTATCACTTTCGGCCTCGGCATAGCGCTCACCACGGCGGCTGGCTCTCTCATAACTGCATCGTACGCGGCGATTTTCCCGGAGATAGGTTCGATCTTCTTGCTGAAGACCTTTGCAATAGTCGTGTTGGGGGGTCTGAGAAGCCCGTTCTCAGCCCTACTTGGAGGCGTAATCCTCGGATTGTCCGAGAGCATGGCTCAACTGTTCATCACGGCCTCGCTGTCAGAGGCCATAGCCTTCCTCCTCCTCGTGCTCATCCTCCTGTTTAAGCCCTCAGGCATCTTCGGCCTCAGATAGGTGAGAGAATGAAGATCACCGAAAAAATCTCTCTCAAAAGTTACCATCTATTGTTATCAATCATATTAATCTACCTCGTCATAGCCCCAGCCACAGGGCCGCTGTACCACATCCTCATCATCTTCCTCCTTAAAGCCGTCATCTTGGCCCAGAGCATAAACATCATAGCCGGCTACACCGGATACGTCGACTTCGGCCATGTAGCCTTCTTCGGCATCGGAACCTACGTCATGGCCGTGTTAACCAGAAACTTTGGAGTAAACCCCTTCATAGCGGTAGTAGCCGCCGGAGCAGGAGCCATTGTCCTGGCCGCGGCCATCGGCGCTCCGACCCTGAGGCTGCGGGGGGCCTACTTTGCCATAGCCACCTTGAGCCTCAACCAGACGATGATGATCATCGTTTTAAATCTGCCGGACGAGTGGATGGGGGGAGCCATCGGCATCCCCAACCCCCCCATCTACAACCCCCTCATAAGCTATTATCTGATGTTCATCTTAACTGTAGCGATCATATTGACCACTTATCTCATAAGAGAATCTAAGTTCGGGGTGGGATTGGTGGCGATCAGGGAGGATGAAGACGCCGCCGCAGCTATGGGTCTCAACACCACCTACTATAAGTTGACAGCCTTCATCATCAGCGCCCTTTTCGCCGGTTTAGCCGGCGGCATAGACTACTGGTTCATGACCTACACACAGCCTCCGGACGCCTTCAACATCTTCATCTCCGTCCGAATGATCATCATGGCCATGCTCGGCGGGTTTGGCACCGTGATAGGGCCCATCATAGGAGCCATCATCCTCTACATAGTGGAGTATTACCTGTGGGCCACCCAGCCCCAGCTCTACCTGATGATACTGGGCGCCCTCATAGTGGGGATCGTCATGTTTATGCCTGAGGGCATTATAGGCCTCTTAAAGAGAATCTTTCCGCAGTACCGGACGAGGAAATTCTAGAAAAATAATTTTGACGTAGCCCAAACATATTTAGATCAATGAAGGTGAAGAAAGCTAAATCCTCAATAGGAAGAGACTGGTTTGAAGATCCGACTGGTGTGATGAAGGGGTGGCGAGGTCCTACAACAACAAGTTGACCAATGAATTGAAGACGTTCTTGAAACAGAAAGGAGCAGACCTGATAGGTGTTGCCCCAGCGGAACGGATGAAAGATGCTCCAGAAGGGCATCGGCCTACGGATCTGCTCCCCAACGCCAGAAGTGTAATAGTGTTAGCAAAGCATTTGATTGACAGCCATATTGAAAGACTGTCGGCTGAGAACCCAACGCTCCGCCGCTATGCTAGGATGGTCTACACGGCCTTTTGTTTTGATGGCACAAATGCGACGCTCTTTAGAATGGCTCATGAAGGAAGTATTTTACTAGAACGGCGAGGCTACTACGCTTTTCCGATTCATCCAACCTATCCCTACGATCCCGAAAAATTTTTCGGCGTCTTCTCACATCGTCACGCCGCGGTCGCCGCTGGTCTAGGACAGTTCGGTAAATCAGGTGTTGTTCTAACCCCCCAGTATGGGCCTCGCCAACGTTTTATCTCAATTTTAAGTACAGCCAGCCTTGTACCAGATCCTCCTTTGGCTGAAAGGCTCTGCACAGATTGCGGTGAATGCATCAAGAGTTGTCCGGTTCATGCGTTTGACCCAACATATGACTTTATCGAGGAGAAAGGCAGGTTCTATAAACCTCTCTGCGCCCATTACAACCGTTGGGATCCAAAGACGCAACGTTGCTCTTACATATGTGGTTTATGCCTCGCCACTTGCCCCATCGGCAAGGAAAGCGCCAACCTCACCTAATTCATTGGTGGATGTAACAGATAGGCTACTCCTTACTTAGATGACAACTCTATGTTTTTCAGATGAGCCAAGCCTTTATTAATTCCTTGAGCCCCGCCTCGAACTCCTCTTTCGGCCCATCCATCTTATTCCGACCCAGCTCCACGACGTAGATGTAATCTGAAACATTCACGGCTTGTCGAATGTTTTGATCCACCAATAGGATCGTCATCCCTTCGCCTCTCAGTTCCTCCAACTTCTGGTAGAACTCATTAGCTACTATGGGCGCTAGCGCTGCCGAGGGTTCATCCAAGAGAAGGAACTCTGGACGCCTCAGCAGAGCCCTGCTGAGCTCGAGCATCCGCTGCTCCCCGCCACTCATGGAGCTGGCCTTCACGTTCCTCCTCTCTTTGAGCCTGGGAAACCTCTCGTAGACCTCCCTGATGGCGTCTTCCACCATACTCTTATCCTTCCTGATGGTCCACGCCCCCACCAAGAGGTTTTCCTCCACAGTCATGAAAGGGAAGGTGCTCCTACGCTGTAGCATATAGGCTATGCCCTTGTCTAACAGCGTGTGAGGCTTATAACCTGTGATATCCTCTCCTTTGTAGATGATTTCACCCTTCTTTGGCCGAAGGAATCCATATATCGTCTTGAGGAGGGTCGACTTCCCTGCTCCATTCGGCCCGATGACACAGGTGATCTTCGACTTCTTGACACTCATGGAGAAGTCGTGTAAGACATCGACATCCCTGTAATAGCCAGAGACCACGTCACTAACATCTAGGTACATGTTACACACCCAGATAGGATTCTATTACCCCCGAGTGGCTTCTGACGTCGCTGGGCTTTCCCTCGGCGATCTTCTCCCCCACGTTGATGACCATCACCCTCTCACAGAGCCCCATGATAGAGGGTATGTCATGACTTATCAGAATAAAGGTCTTACCCCTCTCGTTCAACTCCCTGATGTAGCCGATCAGCCTCGACTTCAAGACAGGATGTACGCCGGCGAAGGGCTCGTCCAACATTAGGAGAGGAGGATCGCCCATTAAGGCCCTGGCCAACTCCAAGATTATCTTCTGACCGCCTGAGAGGTTTTCGGCGTACTCGTGCTGGAGTTCGTCTAAGCCGACGAACTCCAGCATCTTGACGGCCCTCTCGACGAGTTCACCTTTCTTCTCCCGCCTCGTGAGAACCGGGACCAACAGGTTCTCTACCACGGGCATCTTGCGGAAGACTGTGGTGATCTGGAAGGTCCTGCCTATACCTCTCCTCGCTATCTGGTAGGGTCTGAGGTAGGTGATTCTCTCACCCCTGAAATATACTTGGCCGGCGTCAGCCCTATAGATCCCGTTTATCAGGTTGAGCAGCGTAGTCTTCCCCGCTCCATTCGGCCCGATTATCCCCAGAATTTCTCTCTCTTCCAAGTCGAAGGAAAGATTGTTAACTGCCACTACCCCGCCGAACCTTTTTGATAACTCTTCGACGCTGAGTAGAGCCAAAACAACATCACATTCGATATATCATTACAAAGTATAACACACATTATTTTATAAGATTTAGAGAGAAACTCAGCGTCTATAAATATGATTAAAACGTTTTTTTAGAAAAAGGAGTGGTGAAAGTATGTCGGATGCGGATGCTGTTAAAAACTACGCGAAGAGCGGCGGAGCCCACCTAGTCGGCGTCGCCTCTTCCGATCGCCTCAAAGGAGCCCCCAAGGGCCATAGGCCGGAGGACCTGCTCTCTGGGGCCGAGAGCGTGGTGGTGATGGCGCTGCGCATACCTTTGTCTATCGTATAATCTTACATGATGGCATATCATAAGGGTGTGTCAAACCGTGAATAAGACGGTCGGCGTCCTCTTGACGCTGTTAGGCGGCGCATACATAACATATTACAGGATCATCGACCACGTCGGCTTACTTGAAGGTGGCGTTCCCGGCTGGACCGGCGAGGAGGGCGCCTACAAGCTGAGCATCTTGTTCCGATACCTGTGGGGCCACCTGTCCGTACCCATGTATCTCGGCTATGTCGGGTTAGCCTTGGCAATCGTAGGCATCGTTATTTTGTTTAGAAAGTGAACGAGGGAATGAGAAAGGATTTCTCAGTCACTGCTGATTACAATAACACATTCTACTTGCTAATGCCTGAATATGTATAAGTAAAATATATGTATGGTCCTTTCTTAAGAAGAAAAGGAAGGAATGTGCGTCCTTCTAATCTGTAGACAGGAAAACGTAATTCACGGGTTTCCTCTCTATAAACCGGCTTCTTGATAGTCCAACAGTTGGAACCGTCCTCGATATTATCAACCGGTGTTGAGCCATACGCATTTATACTTTTCTAGTTAAATGTGTGAAGGAGATGACATGACCTACGAATCATATAAAGAATTAGAAACTTATGTAAAGAAGACATTGATGGTCGATCTATTTGGAGTTGCAGATCTTAGTCCTGCCACCGACTACATACAAGAACAAGGAGGCGAATTTTTAGGGGATTTCCCTTATTGCATTTCTATAGGTATATGCCTTTCAGATGGCATAGTTGATCAACTTGTCTATCATGATGACCCTCAAGTTCAATTTACATACACATTTCATATCTATCATGTGGTCACTCCTCGTCTTGACGAAATCGCCCTCTTAATTACCCAAAAATTACAAAGAAAAGGTTACAGAGCCTTTCCCGTTACCGCCACATATAATCCTTACATTGAAAAGACCGATTCTATTGTTTCGGATGCTTATAAACTGAGGAGTATTTTTTCTCACAAACTTCCAGCCTATTTGGCTGGCTTAGGATGGGTAGGGAAAAATTGTCTACTCGTGGCTCCAGAGTTTGGCCCAAGGCTCCGATTAACGTCGGTTCTTACCGACGCACCCTTTCCGACAGGAGAACCGATGGAAGACCAATGCGAGGACTGCAATTTATGTGTGGACATCTGCCCGGCTGATGCCCTCAAAGGGAGATCTTTTAGTCTGGAGGAAGATCGAGATGAACGCATAGATGCGGTTAAATGTCACCACTACAGAAGGGGTGTCTTACAGAAAAAACTTGGTTCTCGGGGCTGTGGTCTATGCGTTTATGTTTGCCCTTACGGTAATCCAAAGATTTCAAAATCTACTCCCACTCCAAAAGTTCCAGGTTTAGAGAATTCTTAAGAGGTAACGCGATAGATACAATGGAAATTGGACAAGGTTTAGTATGGGGTTTGTCTATGGTACAGGGGACGCGATTTCAATCTCAATTTCGATGCGGGCTGTGGGCTTCCAAGTCCCTCTCAGGAGGTCCATCGTAAAGTATTTGATCCTTGCCTACTCCTCTGAAGGGCTTCTCCCTCATCATCTCCTCATGGGCATGGGCGATCAATCCAGCACATCTAGAGATGACGTTTAATCCTTGGATCAGCCTGTGGTCGAACCCCAAATCGAGACCTACAGCGGCTATGGCGGCATCAGGGTTAATCGTCAGGTGCCTACCAACCGCCTCATCAAGAGCTCTCCCAACTGCTTTACAAAGGGTTATGTGGTTTCCCGCAACCCTGTACGTCTCAGCGAGCTCGAAGAGCTTTTCCACCCTTGGATCCCTCTCGTGGTGGATGGGGTGTCCATACCCAGGCACCCTCCTCCTCAAGGTTTTGTGCTCCTCAACTATGATCCTCGCCATCTCATCCAGTTTTTTCCCCTCATCTACCATCCTCTGAACGCCGTCTCGAAGCATCTTCACGCATCCTTCTACGGCGCCCCCGTGATAAGTCCCGCCGAATGAGCATAAACCAGCTACAACACTTGTCGTGATGAAGTTTCCGCATGAAGAGGCAATTCGGGCAGTGGCGATCGATGGGGCACCGATGCCAAAGTCGATGGTCGACACCAGGACCGCTTCCATCATCTTTCCGTGGTTCTCTTGGGGGAGTTCGCCCTTGAGGATGAGGTAGACGGCCTCGCCAAACGTTAGGTTTTCGATAAGGTCCTCTACCTTATAGCCCCTAAGAATCATCTTCCCAGGCTCCACCTTGATTATCGACGTTCTCCAAGGATATCTTTTTTCATTCATTGCTTCTGGCACCAAAATGAATTTTCGGGTTGATTTAAAATTATTTAATTATAACCAATGACCTTTGACACTTTGAGGTAATTTTATGTCCCTGCCTAAAGAAGCACAAGATTTGTTTAATGACAGTGGCGCTGTTAAAGTTCTCGCTACGACTTCGGCTGGTGAAGCGTTGCACATCATACCAGTAGGATCTATGAGAGCCCCTGCCCCGAACATCATTGCCTTCGCTGCTATCTTTATGAAAGAAGCCCATGAAAACCTTCAGAGAGCGATCAAGACTGGTGAAAAAGTCTCGACTTTAAGCAGCTAAAGTCTTAATGGAAAAGGGTCAACTCATAGGATACCAAGCAAGATGTGAAGTGAAAAGCTTCGAGACATCAGGCCCTATCTACGAGAACTTAAGAGACGCTTTAAAGAAGTTGGGCCTTGAGATACGTGGCGTATGGCTTCTCGAGCCTATTGAAATCTATAACCAATCCATCGGACCAGAAGTGGGGAAGAAGATAGCTTAATTCCTACCAAAACTTTCACCCCGCGAACATATATTTTATACCCACCATAGGAAGGATTGTGGAAAAGAAGTCACCCAAACGATATTCTCAATAACACAATTAGAAGACTCGTGAAAAGTTTAAAAAAAGAGGAGGGAGGTGTTGGTTTATTTTCCAGCCATCCTCTTGAGCTGCTGCCTCCAGGCCTCCATGGCCGTCTCCATGTCTGTCAGCGGGGTTACGCAGAATTGAAGGAAGGGCGAGAAGGGCATCTCCACTAGCTTCTTGAAGAGTTCGTCGTTCGACTCAGCCTCGACGAGGATGATGCCGCCGGTTCCATCGGTCTTCGCCCACATCTCGACGATTCTTCCCGCCTTCTCCTCTTTCATCCAGTCTCTCGACGCTTCTGACATCTCCAAGGCCGCTTCTGCCATTTCCGGAGGAATAGGACAGGGGACCTCTTTGTCAACCTCTACCACATCAAGGGGTTGCCGACAGTGCGATAATCCTCAGGGTTCTTGCACAAACCAAATCCATAGATGATGCCATCCAAGCCGTCAAGAAAAACAAAGAAGCATTCACCCTGAGATGGCAATGGTTGCAAGTAATACCATTGTAAGAAAGGCCGAGCAAGTCATGCCGGGTCCCGTGACGGATGCTATAATACGCGCTACTGAAGAAGAGACACTGAAGGCTGTGACTAGGAGAGCGGAGGAAGCCTTTGAAAGTTTACAGGAGTCTTGCTGAAGTGGTCAGAGATTTAGAGCATAAGAGAGTTAAAAAAGTTGAAAAAAGCACTGCGGTCACTAAATTGTAGTATTCAAATAGAAGATATCTCACCAATCGACCTTAAAAACACTCGCCTTCTTTAGCGACTATTATAGTGTGGGTACAAGGGAATTGAATCGTATAAGAAGTTTCTTGAAATCATACTAAGCATCTTCTTTGTATAGACATCCGTTTGGTTTTACGCTTGAGTGTTTATGGTAACTTGCTTGTTAATAGGGGAGTTATAGTATAAGGAAGGGTTTCTCAGTCAGATTTCTGCTGATTCTGAAATTAATCTTTTCTCATTTCTAGGATTTTTTCTGCGGCTACCTGAGCCGCGATTCCGCAAACCTTGGGACAGCCTTCATCGCTGTGGCCGCCGGCGTCGAGGAATGCCTGATAATCTTTTTTTACTGTCAAATCAAAGGATCTGCCATACAGTCTCTCCTGAATTTCTCTACAGATGGTGCTCTCCAGTTTCTTATCGAGTTCGAACTCGTCCTCCATTCGCTCTTTAAATCTGTCGCATATCTCCTTGGCGGGCTCCATAGCTCTTCTATATTGTTCGGTATCCTCTATCTTTTCCCGACCAGCCACTAGGCCCAGCGCCATAAGGGCGCCGATCACCGCACCGCAGGTTTCCCCTCGACGCGCGATCCCACCGGAGAGCACGGTGGCAGCCTTAAACGATTCCTGGTCACCGATGCCAAGTCCATCTTGGAGACTCAGCAGAACGCTTTGTGAGCAACCGCTGTGTTTATCGTATTCAAGGGCCTTTCTCCCTATTTTTCGTATGAGCCCCTCGTCTGCCGACAATTTACCGACACACGCTAAACTGACCAAGAAGAAATATTTAAATCAATAATTCAGGATGAGTAGTACAGAAATAATAGGCACCAAGATGTACCTTTGAGGTTTAAAAAACATGATTCAAAGAAAGACCATAAGGTAAAAAATGAGAATCAACAAAAAAATAATTATCGGCATAGTCATCATATGCCTCGCTGCTTGGATCTTAATAAATCCTATCGGAAAATTTGGAGTTCACACTTTTGGATTTACTGTTTATAGCACTATTCCCGTTCCTTACTTCGACCTAAAAATTCATGCAGACGGCTTTCCATCGATACAAGAGAAATCTCATTTTGTCTCCTTGGAAGAGGCCAGTGATTTGATCAATGAAAAACCTGAAGTGTTAATAATCGGAATTGGCTATGACCAAATGGTCAGAATGGATGAAAGAATAAAGGACCTAGTTGAAGTGGAGGCTTTAGCCACACCAAAAGCGATTGAAAGATTTAACGAGTTAAAGGATGACGGCACTAAGGTTGTTGCAATAATACATACTACTTGCTAATCAAAAAAAGGGGGAATTTGCACTCGGATTTAAGAGTTGATCGATCAGCTGAAGAAATCTTGGATGATCGAATTCTTCGACTACCACTATCTCTTATTTCATCTAGTTGAGATGATCCTTACACGCTTCAAGTGACCATCCTCGATTTTGGTGGTTAGCTGTGTTTTGTAGCCCATTTCGCGGGCGAGGCGGGTGGCAAAAGCCTTGGATACGCTGAAGCCACATCTCTCAGATACGTAGTAAGCCAAGCGCCGATTGTCGATCCAGAGTCATCCGCCAAAACCGAACAGTGAATTTTTTATTCAGATAGACCCCCTAGAACCTCCACTGTCTTATTCTTCGTAACTTTCCTAGCTTCCTCTATCGTCTTTCCTTTACCAACTCTGTAAGTATCATCTATCTCACCACAATTCCAGGGGTTGCGATAATGATCCAACGTGAATTTAGCTTGGTGTATTCTCTCCGTCTCTTGATGATGGCCCACTTACCTGGACCCACGATCCGATTTTTCAGCATGAAGTCTTTTTCATCTGCGTATTTGTAGTCGTAGTAGGGCACGAGAGTGCAAGTAATATTCAGTTCCAAGGGCTCCTCTGAGACCTCAGTGTAGAAGGGCTTATCCCCAAGTAACATATTTTCATCTGAGAAGATGGTGGCATAGGTTCATAACTGGAGCCAGTAGCTGCCCTTCCAATCAGCCTTCCACTCAACGATCCCCATACGCAATCTACTATCTTCACGGGTAATCTCAACACAGTCGGGAGAACCGCATAAGCCGTAGGTAGGTGAGCATATGTCACCTGTAAAGGTTGCCTGGGCCTTGTCAGCTTTGAGCATTTTGAATAATTGGTTGGGGCTGAGGTCCTTGAGGCCAATCTTTACTTCCATCTCTCTATGCCTCTCTAAACCCTTGATCCACGTCTGAGCCTCCATAGGCTTCTTCCTCAAGACCTTCTGAAGCACGTAGAGCCGGGGTATCCACTGAGCCATGTAGTGGGCACTGATACAGTCTCGGCTGTGTTGGCAGAGCTTACAAACCTCCTTGAAGCCTCCCCAGGCCTCCCACCTTCTACCGGTGGTTATCATACGACTTTCGGTCATGATCTACCTTGCTTCTACGACTACTAGACGTTTAGAATGGTGGCGTTTCGCGTATTCCTTCATTTTGGCTCTGTGTAATGGATCGCCACGGTATCTCTCTCTCATATATCTTCTTTGGTATTCCCTCCTCTTCTCCCGATCTCGTATGTGATGGCCGTACTTCTTATAACGTGTACGTGACCTCAAATTGGCTTTCTCTCTATATTCAGGGTTCAGCCAGTATTCGATCGTGGATTTTGAGAGGCCTAGTCGACCGGCTATCTGGTGGATAGATAAGCCACGCCCTCTAAGCCCCGTGATCACCTCTAGAACCTCAGGACTAACTTTTTTGTAGCGAAACTTCTTCTTCACTAGGATAGCACCTTGATATTTAATTTCATCTCATCAAGATATTAAGAATGTATAATATCAATATAAGTTTAATTTCATCTCATAATAAAACTTATATTATTTGCTGGCATACAAACCTCAGAGCATGATGGAGGTACTTATATGTCCAAAGAAGATGTGATGATTACCACTGTTAGGATTAAGAAAGAGTTATGGGACAGATTTCTTCAAAAAGTCTATCAAGAGAACGGCAAAACCCACGGTGGCGTAATCCGACGAACCATAGAGAGGTTGATCAAGGAATACGTTGAATAAACCATTAGGGATTTTGAAAAAAAACTGGGAAGATCATACTAACCAGAGATAACATTGAGTGTAGAATAGATACATAACCTTGTTACTATGGCCTCCGAAAATTTATTGAAAAGCCAGAAAAATTCAACATATTATCATAGTCGTCGTGGTCCAGGTTCCGGTTTGGTTTGTTTGTATGTCATAATCTATACTATCCCACTTTAAAGCCCATGTCCTCGAGTCTCTTCACTGCCACTCTCACCTTCTCGTGTTTCTCAACGAGATCCTTGGGGATGGGCAGTCCACGTCTAGAGAGGTAGTCGTATATTGCGTCGTCCAGAGCGTCGTCCGCCAAGACGGAGCAGTGGATCTTCGGCTCCGGTAGACCACCCAACGCGTCCGCGATCTCTTCCTTCATGATTCTTCGGGCCTCCTCGATCGTCTTCCCCTTGACCATCTCGGTGAGGATGCTGGCACTGGCTATGGAGGCCCAGCAGCCAAAGGTCTTAAATCGAACGTCAGTGATCTTACCGTCCTCAACCTTTATCCAAAACCTCGTTATGTCCCCGCATATATCGCTGATGTAGATTCCAACCCCATCTGCATCCTCCAACTCGCCGACATTTCTGGGGTTTCGATAGTGCTCTAAAGCCTTCTCGCTGGGCATCATCACTATCATTGAATATGGAAGCTATTGGATTGAACCTCGGAGCTTACGTATATACTTCAAGAAAGATACGTATACTAGGTTTAAGTCTCTTTCGGGTTCTAGGCTCGTTTCTAAGATACAATACTATAGATGATCATTATTCATCTCAACCTAGCGATAATCTTTAAGTTTGATTTTTACGATATTGTAGAT
>JABAOF010005527.1_pt1 | contig 15276 bp, 12 predicted proteins | sample 7062171 | NCBI WGS metagenome assembly JABAOF01 (sample SAMN14538628, study PRJNA623070) | marine sediment metagenome | biome: marine biome [ENVO:00000428]; feature: marine pelagic biome [ENVO:01000023]; material: deep marine sediment [ENVO:00002113] | place: India: Gulf of Khambhat ...
TCTTCGATCTCTTCAAGCCTTGCGAGCCTCCCAGTCAGGGGTGCAAGTACCTCGCTAATTTTCACTTCTCTAATAGTGGTGGTGTTTCGCCATTTCTCCCACAATGACCGAATGTTTTCATCAATTTCCGGCAGTTCGTCACTAAGAAGATAGCAACCGTCGAGACCGTCCTCGATATTATTATACGCTTCCAGGATTCCACCGATATCATTCCGCCGCTTTTCAAATTCAGAGAATTCGTTCTGGCGAAACTCCTCGAGCAATGGATCACTTATATCCGGAACCTCGTTATGCAACGGCACTTTTTCTAAAATACTTCCTATCGTTTTCTTTCTTTCTTCGTCATAAACTTCTTTGAGTTGTTTGTTCCAACCTTTTTCTTCCAGCTTAGCATCAATCTGCAAGGGCAATCCTCTTAGTAATTCTTCGTCTAATTTCACGAGGTTTTCTTTTGTATCTTTCACCCTTTTTCGGAGAGTTTGGTATAAAATCTTGTTTTTATCAAGTTCGTCTGCTGTAAGTCCCTTGAACACTTTGTCTCGCAGCTCAATCCACTTATTATTTATCGCTTCAGACGAAGCTATCCGTGAGTCTTCACTTATCCGCTGGACCCATTCTTCGGGTGTTTCTATCAAAGAGATTGCTATTTCGTTGATTGTCACAATGACGGGCTGGAGGTCATTAATTTTATTTTCAATCTGTTCTTGTTCTTTTTTTATGCCTCTGAATTTTCGGATTTCTCCAATATCTGGCTGCACTTGTTCCAGATTCTTTGCACATTCTTCAGCAGGTTGGGGATTGTAGCCTTTTGCTTCTTCAATATTATTCCTGGTCCGTTTCACTAAGTCAAAGAGCTCATCACGCGGATCGGGAACCAAGTAATAATACTCCTTAATTATTTCAAGCCTTTCAGTGAAAGTTTTGTCCGTTAAGGTTACTATAGAGTCATTTCCATGGTCATTTAGAAAAACCTCCTTATCAGCCTTTTGCCAAATATTTTCAGTAGATATGGCAAGATTATCGACCAATCGGCTTATCTGTTCAAGTTCGCGATCGAGGATACCCATATCGGCGGAAGCAAGTTTTGATTGGATATAGTCGGGAAATTTGGCAAGAATTGGGTCACCAGTGTTTTCAACAGCTTTCTGGTTTTCTTCAAGTTTTTGCCAATTATCTTCAATAAATTTGGCAAGTTTATCAGCTAAGCTGCTTATCTGTCCAATTTCGCTGCCGAGAATATCCAGATCGGCAGAAGCAAGTTTTGATTGGATGTAGTCGGGAAATTTGGCAAGAGTTGGGTTACCGGTGCTTTTGATAACGTTCTGGTTTTTTTCGAGTTTTTGCCAATTATCTTCAATAGATTTGGCAAGAGCACTGCTCAACTGCTCTATTTTCCACAGTTCATCATGTAGTTTTTTGCAGACGTCGTTAACATCCGCTTCGCTGGCCTCGCCGAGACCCAAATCTGGTTCTTGTTTAATGTAATCACGAAATCGAGAAAGGATCAGGTCGCCTGAACTCGCGATGGTTGTTTCATTGTTTTTGATCTTTGCCCATCGAGAGTTGATGTCATCCAGACTGGGCTGAAGCTCGAGGATTTCATCCACATTTTCGGCAACAATGTTTGGATCGGGTTTTACATCATCGATCAAATTTTGAAGATATTTGCCGGACCTTTGCCAGCCGCGTTTTGTGAAACTATTTGCAGCATCATGTATCTCTACCAGCAAAGGCCATTTATGATACTCTTTTCTGTCCGCTGGCGAGTTGGGGTCGTTATAGAATCTGTATGAGTTTGGATCGGACCCTGGGTCAAAGAAGTATTTGATAATTTCAATTGCTATAAGTGCATCGATAGTTTTGTTTTCCTTAATTTTGAAATCGTCGATGTTTTCTTCTGTCTCGATTTTGTTTAGATCCTCTTCCAGAACATTGTTATCATACGCCACGTCATAGGGATACGACGCTTGTTTTATTTTTTCCACTATGATGCTCAGGTGTTGATTGTTCGCCCATCGCTTTTGCCGTTCATTGCTGCTTTTCGGCAATGCTAATTTCATTCTCAGAGTTTTGACCCATTTCTCATATTCTGTAAATAACTGGTTCCAATCTCTTATATCCGCGGGCTCGGCAGGAAAGAAAATGTCTGGTTTTATAATCAAAATAGCGGCACAGGCAATGACCATAAGGCCTGTAGTGATAAGCAAGCGACGACGCGAAAAGACCGGTTTTATTTTTTTTAATCGAGCCAACTCTTCGATGAGTGTCTCAATAGTCACCATACCTGGCTTCAGGGAGGCGTTTAGCAGTCGATTGCACAGGTTTCTCCAATCCTTTGCCAGTTTTCCCAGTTTGGCCCACTCCTTTGAGTCAGGCACTTGCCAGCCTTCTACGGCAGGCGACGGTCGGTGCATCACAAGCTGATAAATGAACTCCGCTATTTCCCGCAGATCACTGTCCCAGTGTACTTCTGTATCGATGTGTTCATCCGGCAACGGATCAGACAATGCTATTTTCGCCTGCGAAATATCTCCCTCGCCGGCAATGAGAATATTAGTGGCTTTGAGATTCCCGTGTGGTCGCCCGCATGCTTGTTTTAACTCAACCAAGCCCCTTGCGACCGACTCGACAATCTCACAAAGGGCCTGTGAGGTAAGCGAGACACGAACATCAATGAGTTGTTGAAGCGAATGGTCGTATTTATCTGTGACGTAAAATGCTCCATCAGGGATTGAGCCGCACTCATAAATGGGTGCCCAATATTGAGCACCACCAGCGGCAGTTTTTTGCTGGACTTGAGCACTGCTGAGAAACAGTTCAGATTCGTTTTTTACTTGTTCTGTTTCCAGCAGAAAAGTGGAAGGCTGAAAAACCTTAATGGCAAATTTCTCCGCAGGATCATCTGCAGCCCGCCCACTATAAAGTACAGTAAATCCACTGTGGTGAAGCTCATGAACGGTCTCATAGCGGCCAAAGCTTGTCATTCATCCCTTACCTTTCTAAACCGAAATGGGACCAAATTCTAACTAACTTTTTATTTCGGAATGGTTAAAGGAACAATATTGCCGCCTTCAATCCTGATATTGATTGTTTTTGGACGCAATCCCCAATCTTCTGAACCTACAGCAGGCAACATCAGACGCCTTGCATCGGCGTTACCAGGAAGGTCGGAAAATATACCGCGCAGGTCTGCCAGAACAAACAAGTACTCGGCTTTCCTGCTTTTCCAAGTACTCTGAATGGGGTCTTTTTTGGCGAGTGCTATTTCACAGGGCCCCTGTCCGAATTTGATCACATATGTATAGGCTTTAGCACTTTTTCGGAGTTCGTTTTCGGGTGGTGTCCAGTATTCGGTCATTGACATCGTTTCCCAAGTATCCTTCTCGAACCTGTTGACTCCTACCAGATGAACCTCTATTGATTTTTTACAAATGTCATCGGCAGCTATTACGTTAACAACTTGCCGAGAGCATCCTCCCGCCAGTAGACCAACCAAAAGCAATCCACACACTTGACCTTTCAATAATCCTGTTTTCATAGTAAACTCCTTATCATTTCTTAACACTGTTTGTCCAACATTTCCTTAGTTCAACAGCACTACTTAGGTTATGTATCTCCCGCTGTGAATGCTTATCTATGTGAGGTACCTTTGGATCACGCCGGAGATTTCCTGATTAGATTTCCAGTCTGCTACTATCAGGCTACGGGTTCTCAATATCAGATTGTCCAAATCAGTAATCGTTCGTTCAAAAACCTTGTGAAGACCTCCTTGTTGAGCATCACCGTAATCTTTACATTCGGTGTCGGGACCTAACCCAGGGAACATCCGCAAGATTATGGCCAGTGTCGTCCACCACAGTTCAGAAGGGATGAGACTAAAAGCCTCGTCAGATGTTATCTTGTCGAAGGTTAAATGGTGGGGCCCAAGCGACTCAAGCCATCGGTCATCCTTGTTGAATTGATCACTTATAAGCATCTCCAAGCTTGTCGATTCATCATAATCAGCTTCAATTTGGCGAGGCAGACTTAATGTTTCATCAAGGACCACAGGCAGACTGTTGGTATTATCAACAAGAAGAATCCTTACAGCTATAACAGCTAAGGAGTATAGGTCACAGGGGCTGCTCAAAAGTGGTATAACCTCAAACGGAACATCAGGTATCGGTACTCCTTCGGCGGCTCTCAAATCCGAGACCTTGGTATCATCCATATTCTGAGCCACTGTTCGAAATCGCCATTCGTTAGGCGCCATTGCCGAATCTGATTCGAGATGAGCGTAAAGATTGACCTCACCACAAGCAAGATTAAGTCGAAACCAGACAAGATCGTTTCTCGCCATCTCGATGCGTTCCTGGGTTGTAAACGTGCCCTCAATAGATGTTGTATCACTGGTGTCGGGTAAGACCTGGCGTATGCGAACAGATGCCCGTCCTTTTGTCGGTAGAGAGGTAACCAGCGGACGGTAGATCGACGTTCGGCCTTCAACTGCGGGCAAATAGTATTGCAGGTCGCTCCTTTCTATCGCCAACGGAATCGCATCACCGGGGTCGCTGAGCAAGGCCCTAGCCGTCCACAAAAAAGGCAACCCACGCCCTGGTTCTCCAAGCTTAACTTGCCAGCTGTCCGGACTAATATTGAGAAGTGGCCTTTGAAGATGACAAACCATAGAATGCACCGAAGATACAATATCGGCAAGTAATCGAAGCTTCAAATGGAATGTTTCAACCAGTCGGCCGCATTGACCGTGGGCTTCCAGGAATAGTCGACCATTGGTTGTCAAAACGGCTTCATCCTTCCTCAATGCGTTGAGCTGCTCATCGAGGTCGAGTACGGACCTTCCATGTTTTAGTCCGTCCCAAGCAGCGCCACTGAGAATGTCAGTAAAAGCTTCCAGCCCAATTGGGACATGCTTTTTTACCAGCATCAAGCCGGCTCCTGGATTCAACAAGACGATATGAGCGGAGTCACCACAAATCTCGGACAGCGGCTTTGTGGAAGCGTTCGTTGGTGCCCCTGAAGTAACGGGCACGAGTTGTGACTCTTCGCCCAATGTCGGTACATACAAGTAGCGATGCAACGAACTGGCATAGCTCGGTAAATCCTTTTGCTGGAGCAGACCTTCATCCATGCACAGCTTCCAGGGTGTCCCAGAGTTGGATTCAATTGGATGGACCGGTGAACGTGCAGAGATATCCAGAAATGTCGGCAGCGGGTGTTCAGACTCCCAGCCGGTTTTTACTATTGCGGCTCCTTCGAGATTCTCAAATGCCTGAGATTGTTGACGCCAGCGATTATCCAGCATGGCGTTTGAAAGTGATTGGCAAGCCGCCGATGCTGTGTTAATGAGGGTTTCGGTGTTCTGAATCCAAAGTTCGAGCCACTCCAATACCTGGCTGGAAGCGTCAACGATGCATCCTAAGAATACTTTAGCGTCGATCGTATCACGAAGCACGACAAGGTGACCACCTACAGGGTCAGGTTTTGGCCTTACAAGAACGCAAATCTTTAGCGCCGCAGCTTTCTGGTCGTCGGCAATGGGTATAGCAACATAATCCTTCGGTAGCGTTGCAAGACTACTGTTTGGGTTGGAAAATGACACAGGCAACTCGTCTTAATAACAATCAATTCTATATTTTCTACATAATAACCCACGCACCTACATGACTGCAAGTAACTTTTTAAGGGTTTTCGAGACTAATTTTACTGACTAATACCCTTCTGTCAAGTGGAATTCAATATTGCACAAGTGGTTTTTGGAGGTCGCATTTAGAGGATAAGAAGCAAAAGACAATCCCTCCGAAATAATCCTCTCCCTGCGGCTGCAAAGCCCATCGCGTCAACTGGTATTATCCGCCGATGATGACGGTGGGCTCGCCCATGGTGATCTTGTTGGGTGGGCCAACGGGCTCGACGATGGTATCGCCCTGACGGCAGGCCGGCATGTTGTTGATGAGGACGGTCTGTGAGCCATCAACGACGACTCCGGAGCCATGTGGCGGTATAGGCAAGGGAACAGTACAGGCGTGCATGTCAGCGCCAGCGGCGGCGCCGGCTATCATGGAACCCATTGCTGCAGCAGCGCCCGCCTTGGCGGCCTCCTCGGCGGCCTTGGCGGCTGGGGCGCCCGGGGTTCCCGATGCGGCTTGGGAGGCTTTTTCTGCAGCTTGGATGGCCTTATCGGAGGCTTCCTTGGCTTTATTAATTGCCGCGGCAGCGGCCCCGCCCACGCCGCGCCAGGCGGGCTTGTTGCCAATTAGCACGTTCGTACTTCCGGGCCCCGGGCCAAGTACCGGCGGCGCCGGATGCGCAACCGAATCACCTACTCGAGCGGCTGGTCCTGTCGGCATAATCTAATCTCCTCAACCCAAGCACGCCAGCGGGCACGTCTGTATATCACCTACTCTCGATGCCGGCGGCATTCCAGATTCTCCATTTATTCGTCATTATCTCTCGAAACGATTCAAATTATATCAAAAACATATCAACTTGACAAGTGCATTTTCAGAAATATTTGCACCGTTCCCTTGGAAAGGTAACGAGTGTCCCCATCGGACACGTATGCGTATCAGTAATTCTTGCTGACGGCTACATCTCAGATTCTCCGGTTATGTGTCATTGTCTTTTGGAACTATTTGAATTATATCAAAAACATATTCAAACTTTTTCTTTCTTCTTTTCCTGCTCAGAAATCCAACCTTCAAATTTCCCATACCAGAAATTGATTTCTTCTCCGAGTTTCGTCATAATTTCAGTTCGACATTCCACGCATTCTGGATTGGGGCATTTCGGGTCCTCGCATCCTTTTTTCTTTTTCACATTTACCAACCGTTTAATCGTGCCCGGTACAGTTGTTACCTCAGGAAGACCTGTGATATCCATACCGGTCAAAGTAGCCGAATTGAGGCTTGTTCTAATCGCCTCAACAGCTTTGCCTATATGATCTTGGTCCTTGAAGAAAGACCTATCTTTCTCTTTTTTTTCATAATCATCACCCCATTGATTATGATTATCTTTCATGCAATCCCTATCGATTGTAATATAGTAATATTTGAAAGTTACCCGCTTTTTAGTGTAATGGTTCATAAGCTTCTGAAGCTCCTCCCACAGCTTTTTCCATTTATTTGCATCTTCGAACTTATTGTTTTTCTCTTCTTTCTTTTCTTTTCCTTTCTTATCCGTGCGTGGAGAGCCTATATCAGGTGGAGGGCCTATACCGGGTGGAGGTGGAGCTGTATCCTCACCCATTTCTTTGGTTTCACTGGTCTTTTCGGCCTTTTTTGCTAGCTCCTCTCTTACTTCTTTGATCTTCTCCTTGAGGTCATCAAGGTCTTCTGCCTTTGTTTGTTGCCATTCATATTCATTGTCTTTCTTTGGTATTTTCACGCGTATATGAATACTGCCATAGTCCGGTACGCCGATGGCCAGGTAGGCCCCACAATTGAAATTTCGCAACAAAGCCTCACCCCACCCGTCGCTGTAAGCCATGCCCTTCGTGCACTGGTCGTCATTATGCCGGTCGAAATTCAGGATAAGCACAGCAGGCGGGACCCAGTGCTGTGCAAGATTGTCTTTTTTACCCCGGACAGATGTTTTTCTCAGGTTTAACTTTTTAATTTGCGTCACGGGCTTGACAAACTTACTCAAGGCCAGAAGTCCAAAGAGGTACGCCGAGTTATGAAACGAGTTGCAGTCACAGACCACAAACACCTTCTGGTTGGGTACGGCCGATGAAAGCCACGATTGTAGCGTGTTGAGATTACCGGCAAAGCATCTTGAAGAGCAGTTATCCAACTCTTTTTTCTTGCCGCCCCATGAAAGCTCATATCTATCAGGCCAACCAAGTAATATACAAGCTGTACGGTTTTTTAGCAGGGAGGTTGTTTTCACTAACACTTCCGACTTGCCTTTCAGGACTTTATAATCTTTTAAGTAATCATCCACTTTGGTTTTACTGTCCCAAATTTCCTTCGGCGCGTAGTATCGAAAGCGTCGGGGGCCTGCATGAAGGGTCGTATCTCGGCCGGTAGTACCAGAGAATGTTTTGGGATCACGCGCTACGTTGACGCATAAACCCCACTCTTTGCCTTTGTCAACTTTGCTGCCTACGAAATCCATGAAAACGGACACATTTCGCCGGTAGCCAAGCGACGTTTCGAGTGGAACTTTCGGGTGCTTACAAGTTTCCTGGCACAAGCCTTCCTGAGCGTCAAACCGATTCTGTAGGTGGTTTGGGCAGGAGTAACCATTAGCTGGTTGATTCATGAGTTTTCCACAATATGCTTTGCACTTTTGCGGATCCTTGAAAGGGCCCACTTTCTTGTGGTGCTCGCAAAGGTATTTGGTGGGTGTAAGTTTTTGACCACATTTTATTTGACACTTCCATTCATCCGGAGGTTTTTTGTCGAACCGCTGCTCACGATGTCTCGAGCAGGCATAGTAATCCCCGAAATATTCACAAATCCGACCACATTCTTCCTCGCACCGGCCTTCGTGCTCCTTTTCATTTTCACCGTGGTAATCTCTGCATACATACTTGGTAGGTTTTGTCTCTTGGCCACATACTTCCTCGCACTGATCTTCCGGGTTGGTCGTAACCTTCTTATTGTGTACCGGGCATTGGTAAACTTGAACGTAGGATTGATTACATATCGCTTTGCACAAGCCTCGCTCGTCTAAATCCTTTTGGTCAGGATGGAAAGGGCAGCCGTACTCAGCATCCGGGTCGACCAAGGCCGTTCCGGTATAGAAGAATATCTTCTTGATCTTAGCCGTCTTTTCTTCCTCTGGCTTCTTTTCCTCGTGTTTCCCACACCTTTGACCCGGCCTATCCACAATGGCGTTACAATCCCAGTGGGTGCATTGATAAGACATAATTCTTCTCCTTTCGGTTTCCTGTATATCGCGTCACAGCATTTCATCCGGCCAGCTGTTCGGCGTGGAGGATTGCCGGGCATTCTTCCAGTCGACCTCGGTCTTTTCTATCATCAACATATTCATTCTTTTGCATACCTGCTGTGGTCGGTAGTGAAACGCTATTTCCTTTCCGTTATTCCACACACATTGTAGCAATTAGCCGGCTTTCGCGCCGACCATCGCTCAACGGCAACGGCCGATGCTTCACCCTCCGTAAGCCTCTTCAATCTTGCTGCGTGTATTTTCATCCAGCGTGCCGGTCGGCTCCAGATCGTTCTTCTCCTGGAAGGCATGAATCGCCTGTTCGAGCTTCTCGCTCATTTTCCCATCCACCGGCCCGGAGTAGAAGCCCAGATCCATCAGTCGTCCCTGCACGCCGGAGAGCTCCGTGATGGGGTCCAGATCGCCGAGGTCGAGCTCATATTCGTCCCCTGACTTGCGGAATGAAATTTTTCCTTTCCTGGCGTCCGGCGGAATGAAAATCTCAACCTCGCCATCCCCATCGGTTTGCCCTTCCGAGAGCATCCCATCGATCTCCAGGAAGTAGGCTTCGTTGGCCCTCGGTTCGTCCTCCACCTTGAATCGTATGATGAGCTTGGCTGGCACGCCCTTCTTTCGAAACCGGTGCCGCTTTTCCGTGGCACAGCTTTCGGTCTTCTCGCGTTTGTCCGGGACGAAAACCTCGTCACCCGGGAACAATATGTTTGGATCCTGCCGTCTCCGCCTGAGTTCGTCATTTTCCGGCAGGTTCCATAGTGTTTCCCAGAAAAAGCCATGCTTATAAGCAATGCTTTCAATACAGTCACCCTGTTTGACCTTATAGTTGCCACCACCAACGGGCCCTTGCCCCTGGGACGCTTCACCGGATTGAGAAATGCTGTTTTGAGTGTCCATGAGGCGTACTCCTCTCCTTTTCAGGTACCATTTTTTCTGGTTATGGCCTGCTCGAGTTCGTTGTTTTTCGAATCGTTCCAGATGATGTCCGGAAAGAAACCGTACTTATCGGCAATGCTGGAAATACATCCTCCTTGTTTTACCGTATGTTTGGCCATAGTTCGGTTACTAAAGCTTTTCCCAGGCATCCCTATCGATTTCGTGGAAGGTGATTTTACAGGAGTCCGGCCCGATACTGTAATCTTACAGTTGCCGGGGTCTGTGCTATCCATTCCGGAGTTTCTAATCGTCTATGTGTGCATATCGCCTTTTACTGCTGGAGGCATTCCAGATTCTCCGTTTTTTTGCATTATCTTTCAGAACAGTTTGAATTATATCAGAAGGACGTCAACGTGACAACACCTTTTTCAAAGTAGTATTCGCATCATTCTCCGGTAGCCCCGAGCCTACATCGGACACGTATGCATATCACCCATTCTCGCTGTGGGCGGCATAATATCAACTCCTCAACCTTTTAGTAAAATCTTTTAATAAATAATTCATACTATTATAATATATTTTGTACTTTCCCACAAAAACAATTATGTTTTTACTTTATTTTTTGGATGACCAATTTGGCCTCTTTAAGTTCTTCGGTGGTGTATTTCCTTTGATGATCGATTTGAAAGGAAAAAGGGTGATCCAGCGCGGTATCCAGAACATTGACCGCGACATCAGCAACCCTGATGTAGTGTTTACTGTCAGAGGGAGCGACATTAAGTGCATCGCGCAGGTCATCCAGAAGGGGCGCGATATCATTCAGCATGCTACGGTCGCTGATATAGATAAAATCATGCAAGGCCAAGGCCCGTTGTTTCGGATCGTTTTGTTGGAGTCTTTGCAAGTATGCCTGTCGATTTTTTGGTTCGCCGAGGCGTGCCAAAGCCAGCGACATGGCATGTCGGGCATCCTCATCCGTTTCTTGATTTGCCTGGGTCATAAGGATGTCGATAGTATTTTTATCTCCGATTTTGCCAATAACCAAGGCGACGTCTTCGCGCACAGACTCTTCTTCGTGTTGGACGAGTTCCTTTTTCAGAGCGGGTAAATCTTCACTATGGTGGTGGTTCAGAAGGAATTGCCCGGCGACGGAGCGCACCATATCGTCCTGATCTTTTAGGGCCCTGAGAAAACCCTGCCGGGCGACTTTGCCACCCACCTGATTGAGGGCATGAAGGGCTAACTCTCTCACTTCAGAATCCGGTTCATTCAACAAGGCCAGGATTGAGGTTCCGGCGTCGGGACCGACCTGGCCGGGTTCGGAAACCAGTTCCCAATTCTTTAGCTTTATCTGTTCTACGATTTGTTGTGGGGACATAATGACATCCTTTCTTTTCTCTAAAGCTGAGCTTTTACGGTTAACCGAAGAGATTTCGGCTTGAGATTTATCTTCAGAAAAATCTTGAATGTTATTTTCCGGGACTTTTTTTTGGCAGGACATCATCAATAATACGGCAGCGCCGATAAAGGTAATACAGGTTTTCCAGACTGGATATATGTTTTCTGATAACTTTGTCGTTTTTTGTCCGGTTGTTATGATTTCGTGGTCCATGGGTCACCTAAGTTTTGTACGGTTTTCGGGCGTGTTTTCTCGAGTTCGCCAGTTCATTGTCCTTTACTTCAACAGCATCGGGTAAATTTTTAACCGAGATCAGGGCGCCATACTGTTTGGGTCCGTAACCCACGTCGTTACGGTGAGCCGGCGTATCGGGGGGCCAATCGCTATACATGAGCCGTCGGAGCTGCCACATATCTTTGTTGTCGGTATCATTTCCGGCAGCGTTCTCATCAGAGTGGTCGTTACCCAGGTAATGGCCCAGTTCGTGGGCTAAATCGTAAAAAGAGGCTTTATCGGTGATAGCTAATCCATGATGATTAGGAGTGGAATTGGGCTGCGCTACATAGGATAGACCGTTCCAGTCACCATCATGAACGCAATAAATGTTAATGGTATTGGGCAGGGCATTGATTTTAAGTAAGGTGTCAAATTCCCGATATTGTTCCTGCCAGGTTTTTCCAACGGCCCAGGCGGCATCAGTGGTGACTTTACCTGCATTGGCGAAGCGACCGGCGGAGCCCAGAGGGGCGGGCAAATCACGCCAGGCACCGGCCTTGCGATTATAGTATCGGTGCTTACCGTCGCGTAATTCGATTTTGTCTTCGAAGATGCGGTTTTTGGCGTAGGTAAATTTTATTCCACAGGGGCGCCAGATATTGTCAACGCCGATAACCAATTCTCTGACGGCGAGTCGGCGTCGCTCGACTAAAGACTTTCCCGGATCTCCGGCGGAGCGATTGGACGTAGTACCCAGAATATCCACAAAATGGAAGGTGAGACGGATTTGCCGCAGATTGAAGATATGCGGTTCGAGTTCTCCTATCACCGGTCCAGTGGCACTGCCTAAGCGTACTTCAACTTTAACGGCTTGATTTTTTACATCCTTAACGCCCTTTATTTTAAATATACCATCGGCGGGCACGGGATCGGTGGCGTCTGGAGAAATAACTTTAACGATATTAGTCTTACCGCTGGTGATATATAGGTCGGTGCCCGGTTCGATATCCTCCCGCAGTAATTTAATCCGTACCGTATCCCCGGCGGTAATTCCCACCATGGCGCCTCTTGCTTCCGATTGCCCCCAGGTGCCCTGGCGGGTTCCCATGGCGAAACCCCGATCGTCGATTTCGGGAGCATCTTTGACGGGGTCACCGGTGACGGCGCGGGCGAAACGGATAGGGACGACGATCAGTTTATCTTTTCTGACCTTTATTTTAATGGGCATAGTTAGGCTCCCGCCTCGGTTTCGAGTTTGTCCTGATCGGCGTTGTCGGTCATATCGGCATCATTGAGCATGGAGCTTTCGACTTGAAAATCCAGAAAGGATCGTTCAAATTCCATGTTGTTATTGACATTATCAACACCGTCCTGATCAGTTCCGGCATGGCCCAGTTGGTAGCCGAGCATACGCAGGCGTTGTTTTTGACCGAGGGTGGTGGTTTTTGCGGCTAAAGCATCAGTCGAACTGGTGACTTCGTAGCTAGCCACCACGTTGTTATTGTGTAATAATTTGAGGATTGAAGTCGCCCCTCCCCGAACTCGAACTTCAATCTTGCCGTCCGGGCCGGTTTTGTCTTTTACCGTTTCCCGACCATTTATCTCAACTTTATAATCGAGTTTGTCAATTCCGCGTTTATCACCCTGGAGATTGCCCGGAGATTTTTGCATGATGATCTCAACCGTACGGGAGTTAAACGTATTAAATAAACTGGATTCTCGAATAAACCTTGATAAGAAATCAAAAAAATTCATTGTCCGAATTTCTCCTTTAATTTTGCCCGCGTGGCGTCATCAACTTTGCCGGAGACCTGAAGACCTTCCTTTTCCTGAAAAGCACGAACGGCCGCCTCCAGATCTTCACCCACGGAGTAACCCAAATCCAGCAGGCGGCATCGAATACCTTCCTCGGTTTCCATCGGATCAATGGTCCCCAGGTTGAACTCGTATATTTCCTGCCTGTCTCCTTTGCCCACAAACAGCTTGCCCTTTTGGGCACCGGGGGGTATAGATTCTTCTAGGAAACCTTTCGAATCTGTAGTGCCCTCCTTCCATTCTCCATCAATCAAAAGCTTATACGGTTCATTAGCTTGAGGTTCGTCGTTTATCAATAGGCGGACTTTTATCTTGGCTGGCACGCCCTTCTTTCGGAAACGATGCTTCTGCTCGGTGGCACAGCTTTCCGTCTTTTCCTCCTTCTCGGGGATAAACACTTCATCGTCGGGGAACAGCACATTCGGATCCTTGCGCTGCTGCTTCAGCCCGGCGTTTTCCGCGTGGTTCCAGAGCGTATCCGGGAAAAAACCGTACTTATCGGCAATGCTCGAAATACATTCGCCCTGTTTGACTGTGTGTTTGGCCATTTTTGATAATCTTATATCATTTCCCAGGCATCCTTATCGAGTTCGGGAAATGTAATCTTGCAGGTGCCCGGGTCAATTCCGCCAATGTGAGCAAAGCCGTTATTGTCCAGCGTGCCTTCGGCAACTGAATCGTCGGGTAGGGTAATTTTGTACTTCTCACCCGGCACCGGTTCGTCCTCTTCGTCCACCATTTCGATTTCGATCCAGCTGGTCTTTTCTTCATCTGGCTTGTGAGGCTTGACCTGCTCTGAGCCGTACTTGCCTTCTTTCTTCTCAAGCTGCTCAGCTTTGATCTCTGCAATCTTGCCGGGATCGGCAATATCGGCATCCTCAGCAGCATCCGGCGCGGCCGGCGAAACGGGGCTCCCCGCATTTCCACTCTTTTTTCCCATCTTAACACGAATCCTTTATCAGTTAATCTTCACTGTACCACCCTTGATCTCGGTCATAGAGCTGCCTTCCACTTTTATCGTGGGTGCGCTGATCTCGATTTGGGAAGACTCGATGGCGATGTATGATTCGCCGACGCTGAGAGTTATGTTATCTAAACCCTCGATCACGACATTCTTTGCCTTCAAGTAATAGTCACTTGTGGTTTGCTCTGAATGATTGGCCTTGAAAACCTCGATAACATCACCCTTAACGGTCAGCGACATACTATCGGTAATCTCTTTGGCCTCCTTGCCCTTAACGTTGAGGTGGCGGTCCTTGCCAATTTCTTCTTTATGGTCGGCATCGACCGTTTCACTGCGGTTATTGTCGACGTGCTCGAACTTGTCCTTTTCCACATGCAGGTGGCGATTGTTAATGACCGTCTCGAAGCGGTCGTTTTTGACGCGGACATCCAGGTTCTTCTCGGCATGAATGAAAATCTGCTCATCACCTTTTTTGTCCTCGAAGCGGATTTCGTTGAAGCCCCCGCCGCCTTTGCTGGAGTTGGACTTTAATGTGGATATAGTCGGACTGGTCTTCGGGACATATGGCGGCATTGCCTGGTCGTTATAAACCCGGCCGGTTATGATCGGCTGGTCGGGGTCGCCCTCGAGAAACTCAACAATAACTTCCTGGCCGATACGAGGAATATACATCGCTCCCCAATTCTTGCCGGCCCAGACCTGCGCGACCCTAATCCAGCAGGAGCTGTTTTCGTCAGCCTTACTGTAACGGTCCCAGTGGAATTGCACCTTCACCCGGCCATATTCATCGGTGTAAATCTCCTCACCGGAAGGGCCGACAACCATTGCTGTCTGCGGGCCTGAAATTGAAGGCTTTGGAGTGATACGAGGCGAACGAAACGGCTGGGTGGCATCGATAGCGGTAAAGCTACAGGAATACACACCCTCGCCACCCGTCTGGCCACCTGAGGAGAACTCGCCAGAATTGATATTATAGTTTGCAGAGGTAATCAGATATTTCTTGTTCTGGTCGTCACGATAATGACCGATCAGATTAAATGTGCAGCCTGTACAGACACACCGGGCATCAGACTCAGCCGAAACCACTTCATATTGG
>JABAOF010019927.1_pt3 | contig 15273 bp, 8 predicted proteins | sample 7062171 | NCBI WGS metagenome assembly JABAOF01 (sample SAMN14538628, study PRJNA623070) | marine sediment metagenome | biome: marine biome [ENVO:00000428]; feature: marine pelagic biome [ENVO:01000023]; material: deep marine sediment [ENVO:00002113] | place: India: Gulf of Khambhat ...
AGGCTGTTTGAATATTGAAACTAGCTTAAAACTCCTTTTAAAACAACATTACCGGGAGTTGGGCATCAACCTATGGGAAAACCCGCAAAATTACCAATTCAATTCCAATACGAATCTATGGATTTTTTACTATTTACTGGAAGATACAGCCGATCAATATGGATTTCGATCCGGGTATAATTATAAAACGCTTATGGATATACTTTTTGAACACATGGGCTCTCCGGCAGAACTTGCAATGGATAGACAGCATCAGGAACTCCAGTCTCTCTTTCGGTTTATCGCTTACCGCGTGCTGAGCCCTTATGAATTGAAGGCATTCCCTTTTTATTCCAGGGATAATAATAGGGAAATTCCCTTTAATCGAATAATAAGTCCTACGGGTACTCCTGCCCAAATTCTTACCAGCGATAAAATCGGTAGAAAACCCATCGATGGCACCTATCGTTTTCGCCTGCTGGAATTCATGCGCCTGAACCTCGATTCATCGCAAATTGAAGACTTAAAGCTGCGGGTGGATACCGCGCTGCTGCTTCCCAATGCCACTGAAAATAATGCCGGTGGGTCCGATACTATCTCCCAATATCTAAAGGTGAAAAGCCAACTTTTTCAAAGTATAGAGGCCAAACTTTCTACAGGTTCTCAACTGGATATCGATTTCCTTGTTCAACTCTTAAAATTGGAAAGAAGCTGCCGGGGAGAAACGCTTGGATTCGGGAGAATTGAAAAAAGACTTATTACTCAGCTTACCACAACAGACAGGGTAACCCTGGCATTTGAGCAACTGAGACTCGATTTGTTTGAAATGGGGCCAATCACCCAGGAAGACTTCCAAAACTATTTTGATAAATTGGACCTACTCATTAACCGCTTTAAGGAGATTTACCAAATCGGCCCCTTTGATCCGCTTCAATATGCAATGGAGAAAATATTTAGAAGCAGAGGCGGGGAATTGACTCGCCCTATTCGTTTGCAGGAACTGGAACAAATGTATTTCATCCTGTCTTTCTTTAAAAGTGCCTTGACCGCTGCGAACAACCGGGCAGAGAGTAAAACTCACTTTGAAAAAGCGATTAAAACGTATAGAAATATAATTGAAATCTACAACCATTTTCTACCGTTTATGTATGATCTCGACCTGGATTTTATGACTGGCAGCGAGTATGACATCATCTTCCTGATGTTGTTTGATCGAGAGATAAAATCCGCGCTAATTGATCTAAAAAGAAGAGCTCAAGAAAAGCTCTCAACTGGGGATTTTGAGCAAATTAAAGATAAATACGAAAATCTTGTTCCCTATATTCTAACTCACAATTTTGCCGCAATCGAACTGGTGTTTAAGGCCGTAGAAAAAGAAAATTTGGAGATTTTCAGCTTTGAACGCACCATTGAGTACCTGATATTTAATTTTAAGCTTCTTTATCAAATGAGAGAAACCAAGGAGCTAAACGCCCGGTTCTTCATCGATGAAGCGTTTGCCGGTTTTTCCGGGAACCTGGATCTCGTTGCCGGTGTCAAAGATGAGGTTGTGTGGGAGTATTACTTCGGAAATTTCCGGGAAAAAGTATTTGAAAATATATCTATGCCATTCCCCCCCACCAGTCGGTTAGAAATCAAGTGTGTCGATGATGCGATTCGAAAAATGGTCAGGCTAAGCTTGAGACCACTCCCGGAAAACGTAAGAGAACATATCGATGCGGTTATTCAAAACCCGGTAGGCGTATTTACCAAAGGCTTCACAAGACTGGAAACCGCCCCCGGCATGCAGCGGATGTGGGAAGGAATTGTGAAAAAATTGGGTGAAATGCTGACAGAAAGGGATAACGAGCCTGATTTTTACGATAAATACCAGGATTTTTATATTAATGCGGTGTTTGAACCGGGAGAATCCTCTTTCCGCCAGGATATTCGAAATAGCTATGTAGAAAAATTTACCAGGGAAAACGATCTTGAGAAACAGCGCCAGGCTCTTTTCCCCATACTGGAGAGTCTAAGACATGCTATTGAGACTTATACCAATAATCCAGCCTTCAGGTACTTTACTGCTCACCGGCAGGCGGTGGTGGCTCTTATGCGGAATACGGTTTTAGGAATAAGGCTTAAAAAGGAAGTACTCTATATCGCCAAAGATATATACGATAACCAGGTTGGCGAAATTGGGGCTGTAAAAGCCGTCAGTGAAGCGGTATGGCAAGATCCTTCATTGTTTGATCTTTACGATTGGATTTACGATGGAAAAAAACGTTATGACCATACCGCCGATATCAAACGATTGTTTTTAGGACAGAACTCGTTGAATTCATACTTTGTGCAATCGGTTCATAAGTATGTAGAAGAAAAAGAAAAGGTATATGTCGAACGGTTAAAAAAACTCAATGGAAGTACGGAAAAGCGGCTTAAGACATTAAAGTCCGTTAGCCGAAGCCTTACTAAATTTCAAAAAGGTGATGAAACAGAAATATTGAAGACTTATGGGTTATTAGTAGATTTAAGAAAAGGTCATAACCGAAGAGTTGAACAGCGAACGAATATGAAAATTGAAACGGTTCAAGCTCCAGAAAGGGAGAAAGAAGAGATAAAAGATTTTTATTATCTTCTCATGGTGGATGAAGGAGATGTAGAAAGATATGCCAGAGAGTGGAGATATATTTTGTGTGTTCTGATCCCCTTTTCCAAGTATTTAGGCCAAAGTACTCTTACACTCAATTCTATACGAACTTTGTTGGATAACGCTAACATTTTCAAATTTTACTTCTTCTATTTTTATCGCTCCTACAACAATAGTGAAGTGACGCTGAGAAAGTACCGGAAAAGCTATCCTGGAGGAAATGTAGGTCGTGTTGAACGCTTTTTCAGGTCGGAGCTGGGATTCGATTATTTTAGAGAGATGTACAATAAGGGTATTCCTGAATCTTATTTGAGTGAAGGTAGGTATACGTTCAAACAAATCCGCAATCCCACATCGAAAAAAAATCATATAATGGTAAAAAAATTTCAAGCTCATTGTTCTTTTAATGGAGCAACAAATAGCTCTTTCGCGCAATTTTATAGAAATAAACTTGGAATTTTTTATGAAGTGCTTAATGAAATTGACCTGGTTGTTAGGCATGGGCCTAAGAGATATCTCCAGCTTTTGTATTATACCACCCATACATACCCCTATATCACAGCATACAAATTAGATCGATCAGATAAATTATGCTTTTTAGGGAAATACCGAGGAGATATTCCCCCTTGGGCCTCATTAACACCCTTTAAACGACTTCACAGGATTTGGAAAAGCACTTCGGTTCAATATAGATGTGTGGAGATGTTGGATGCAACAATGGGCTCTATACTTCTAATACAAGTCAATAAGGTAAACCTCTCTGAAAAGCGCTACATTGAAACCAAACTCCAAAATTTGGATTTTTATAACCAATACTATAAAATACGTTGGCAATTAATTGATAATAATAAGAAAAAATGCCAGGACTAAATCTCATGAAAAAGCACATTATAAAGGTCTTAATCATCATCATTTTGTTGTTATTAAAATGGCAAATTGCCTTTGCAGTATCGAAATCTGATTTTCCAGGTGTATTGGACCGAGTTTATTCGCATTTAACAAGAGCTATATACGAGAACTATATCAAAAAAGGGCATCATTCGATTGTCTTCTTGCCGGTCGTATCCAGGGGGGATTTCGAAACAACAATTTCAAACAATTGTAATTTGGTGCTCATTGATCGATTAAATCGCCTAATTAAGTTATCAAAAGAGTCGTTTATAAAAGATATAGATTTCGAGATTAAAAAAGGCCGATTCATTCGCAGTAACAAAAAGCAAACTGTTTTTTTAGAGATAGAACTAAAGTATCTAGAAGTTAAAGCAAATTCATTTGATTTAAAGGTACTTTTAAAAGAGATATCGACAGCCGGGAAGATATCGATAATAAAAACGTTACAATACAGCGGATATGATAAAGATATTCAAGATTACGTTGTACCAAAACCAAAGGTGAGTCAAATAGTATGGATATTTATTGGAGGGATTGTTTTGCTAACTATAATGGCCATTCGCTTTATTATAGTAGGAATTATTCGTTTTATCCTCCGGAAAAGAAATTACAAACCCTGGAGTCCTTTGATTCGTCAAGAGAATATCCCTTTTTGGCGAATGGCAATGATTTCATTGTTCCTGGTCTTCCTTTTTTGTATCCTTGTATATCGTATAAAAATAATAACCATTGAGGATAATGCCTATTTTGAAGGTGCGGAAGTTCATTTTTTCATTGATCGCAATTCAGGGCTTTTTTTTAATGCCGGGGAGAATAATTTTAAAAATATTACGCAGGGAATTCTTAGGGAAACATGCAAAAAGATTTCTAATCAAATTCTCCATCCTGATACCCCGGAGTTGGAAAAACAAGGCGATTTACTGACACGATTGATTAACTGGGTCTTGGAAAAGTTCGGATGGGAACGTTATCGATTAAGAGAATTTGCCGATCTTAAACAATCCAACTATACCTACTCGATTTATACTTTCTCAGCGGGAGATATAGAACAAAAAAAGACCGGGAACCTGGCCGAATTGATTGTCAATTATAATCCTATTATAGAAGATGTTCTCGGAAGAATCGATCCGGAACTCAGACATTCATCTCTTATTAGACCATTGGCTGCTCTTTATGATAAACTGGTGGAAAGCGATCAAGAAACAAAACGAAAAAAAAAGTTTATTATCATTTTTTCCGACGCTGCCGAAAGCTTTTTGGACGATGTGGAGGACTTTATAGAGAATGTTAATCGTTTTTATTCCCATAAAGACCAATATCTCCGGGTGTTTTCCGTTTTATTTCCCAATATACCAAGGGTTTCCAGCGATGATCAAATTTATCCCTATGAAGAGGGAAAGTTACTGCTGCTATCGAAAATTTCGGAATTCATCGTTTATATCAACAACATCGATCGATACACACCAGAAAAGCTGCGGGAAGTAAACGACCTTTTTTACGAGAGATTAGAGGCATATTTCCAAAGAAATGATTTAACTGAGTCAAACTATGACCGAAAACTATCTGAGTTCAAAAAATTAACTTCACATATGGAAGACGGGAAGTTACTGAGTATTCATGAAATTGCGAAACTAAATTTCTTAAAAAATCACATCGCCCCCGACACGCTTAGAAGAAACAAACAAAACATAGGCCAACCTTTATACAGTGATTTTTTTATTTATACCTTCATCGGTCCGGGGCTGTATGAAGAAAAAAAGGAAAATCTCATACATCTGGAAAAACTTAAATATCTTGATTTTAGACATCGATATGTTTGGAGTGATGTAAGAGATTATGATATCGCCAGGAGTCAAATCTTTGGGCAGCCTATTAACCAGGAAAAAATGAACGAGGTGATTAACGATATCGCCGATACCTTTGTAAACCAGTTTATCATTATAGATAAGGAAGCGGATAAAGAGTCGTTAATTTATAAAATCAGTTTGTTGATTGCGGTTTTGGCCACCATATTCAGCCTGGTTTATGCCGTACTTTTATACTGGTACAAATATGATGTGAATTACCGGGTAGAAAAAAAAGATTATAGGATCAATATAACAACAATAGTGTTAATCTTAATTATTTTAATTGCAGCATTTGTATACTTCCGATATGAGAACCGTTGGACGATTTACGGTAGTTCATTTTGGGCATTTGCAGTTTCTGCCTGGTTTTTGTTTTCCTATTATTATCTTCCTTTAATATTACATTGGATATTAAGGCGAAAATTCCAGGAATACGATATGGAGGATAAAACATTTGCTTTTGATGAGGTGGTATGGTTAAAATGGCTCGATAGAATTTTATTTAACATTCTAATTGCACCACTTTTAACCCTTTCAATATTTCTGCAAATTCTGTCTCCTGCTTTCAAAAAAGGAATAAGAAAAATTAATGATCCCTTCATTTCTTTCATGGATACTTTATTTAAAGACGGGCTTAACTTATCAGACTATAATAAATTTATCGAGTATTTTCTTATTTTGTGGATGATTGTAGTGGGCATTTATTTCATTCGAGCTTTTATTTATTCCAATACTGCAAGAACTGTATATAAATAGGAGGTAAATCATGCCTGAATTTATGGAATTACTCAAGAAAAAAACAGGAAATGGCAAACCGCTTGACTATGACGGTTACGCAGGATTGTTCCGGGAACTGCTCCGGATTTTAAATTCAAGGGAGATAGACAAGATAAAAATCGTGGGGCAGGAAGAAATGAACCGGCGGTTGGTAAGCGCACTTATCTTGAATGAGCATGTTTTACTGGAGGGGCTGCCTGGGGTTGCCAAAACCACAGCAGTTAAAAACCTCGCTGCTGAAATGTGTCTTTTCTTCAATCGCGTGCAATTCATCCCTGATATGCAGCCCTCAGACCTTATCGGCAGGAGGGATATTCTCTCCGGGGTGAATAATAATGGGAATAATAATTTTTCCATCAAATGGAGAGATGGGCCGTTGTTTGCCAATTTAATTTTAGCGGACGAAATCAACCGGGCTCCCTCCAAAGTTCAAGCCGCTTTACTGGAAGCCATGGGAGAAAGACAGATAACACCATTTGGTATGGATAAAAAAATCATACTCCATGGAAAGGCAAAAGAATATTTGGACTCACACACTCCCCCGGAAATTTTTGGAAATCACCCTCTTATTCATTTTAGTCAAAAACATTCGACACAATTTTCCGTGTTTGCCACCATGAATCCCATCGAAATTGAAGGCACCTACCCGTTATCTGAAGCTCAAATCGATCGTTTCTGCTTCAAGACCATTGTTAATTACCCGGATTATGGTGATTTAGTAACGATTGCCGAAAAAGTGTTTCAAATCCAGGAAGATTCCTCAGACAATGTACCCAATAAAGACGATTTCCTCCTCTCCTTTTATTTTCTTCACCAATGCCGTCGGATCATTTTTGAGAAAAGAGGAGATGGAAAAGGCTATGAACATATTGATAAAGATATGATTGAGAAGATTTCCCAGGTGGTTTATTTTTCAAATTACAAATATTCCGATAACCTGAAAGAATTTGAAAATGACCCTGAACAACTCGAGTTACAAAGAAATATGTGGGATGAAAAGCATGAACCAGCCAAAAAACTAATAGGAAATTCCCTTTTTCGCTATATTGAAAGCGGTTCCAGTCCCCGTGGGGTGGAATCATTGCTGCGAGCTTCATTATGTGAAGCATTTTTGGATGGATCACCCAGAGTAGGACATGAACACATTAAAAGAGCAGCGTATGATGTGCTGCGCCACCGGATACGCCTGAAAATCCAGGCCAAAACTCAAAAAATTACCTCTCTGAATATCATAGAAACCCTCCTCGATACATTCCTGGAATAACCATGAAAACAAAAAACCAACCACTGCCAATACTCCAAAAAAGCTCAAAGGAGATACTGGAGGAGATCAATTATGAATTAAGCTTACTCACCCATCGCTTTGCCACCAATTTTTTAACGGATGTATTCAGGTCCATTTTTAGCGTGGAAAAATCCCTGGAAATGATTGAACCGCGGGTATTTACGGTGGACGATGACCCCGGTCAAATCATCTTTAAACGATTAAATTCATTCCAGGTTCAGCATTTACCCTTTTCCATTACCAATGATGAAGTATTGTGTAAAAACTATAAACTCTTCAGTGATATCGATTTTGCTGTATTTGTTGACCTGAGCCTCTCCATGTTGTACCGTTGGACGCTTACCAGGGATATTTCTGCTCAAATTGTAAGAAATGACCAGGAAATCCGATTGATTTTGGACCAGTTGAGAAAAACCAAACTCTATGCTTTGAAATATATTTGCTGCACCTTTTTATATTCATCCATTAATAATGCCTTTAAAATCAACTTCGTCCCCTTTGGCAGTGATATCCTGATGGAGAAACGCTCCCAAAAGGATCTTCACTTCCCGGCTTTTGTACTGGATTTTATCGATGAGCATTTCCAGGAAGTCTATAAAAAGGTAATGGAAGATGCCCGCTATTCTGAAACCCCCGGCCTGGAAAATGCCCTCATCCGTGCCCTGAAATTAAAGAAAAAGAGCATCCTGCTTTTTATATCCGATTTTTTGGATCACAACCAGGAAATCGAATCTTATTTGTTTGACCTAAAGATCAAACATTCATTATTAGTCGCGGTGATAAATGACCCTTATGAGATGGAAATCCCTTATCCCCGCTGGCAGCCCTTAAATAAATCCTGGGAACATACCAAAAACATCGAACAAAACATCCGGAAACGGGTTATACTATCGAAAGAGAACATCGTTAGTTATAACCAAAACGCCAGGGAAAGAAGAAATCGACTTCTAAATTTTTTAAGGGATGAAAAAATCCATCATCTGGACCTGGTCAGCCATGAGAACCGGAACATTCCTGGAAAACTTGAGAAGTTAAACCTGGATATTTTACAAGGATTATAAAAATGTTTACCTTTATCGATATTTATAAACTATTATCGAATCATACCTTTGTCAAAGCCGGCAGCGAATATCGCTTTGAAAAGTTTGCCAATAATTTTATTGTCCTGGGTATCCAGAGCAGTACCGCGGCAAAGCCGGTAATGAAAGACTCTTGCATGGTACGATTTAACGACTTGATAAAACCCTCCAATGGCTGGAAAATAAAAGAGGAACCGCACTCGAGACCGGATAAAGTGTATGATTTTTTAAAGGAATTCTTAGAGAAAGCCCGGGGATGCCTGAGACGTAAATCCTGGTTCTCAAAAAAAAATGGGAATGCCTGCCTTAACGATAAGTATATTCAGCCACTTGCAAATACCAGCCTGCAATCTAAAACCGGCAGCGAACTTATAAAGTGGGTTGAGGATGATATGGCTGTACTTGATGGTTTATGCCCTCAAACACCCGTGGTTACTGCGAAAATCGATGAAAAGCAGCCTTTTTCGGGCATTCCGTGGAGAAAAGCCACTTATAATGAACTACTTAACTACGACAATGAATTTGCCAGCCAAATAGAAAAAGACTATCTACGGGACGAAACCGTCATTAGAAAAAATCGTGATGGCGATATTTTCTCCTTCTGGAAATGGGGAATTGAAACGTATATTAAAAATCACTTTTCTAACTACTACCTAACCGATATTCCCAAAAATCATCGTGATGTCATCGATGTAGATATAAAGATGCTGATCTCTCAAAAGGACACACAGGAAATATTTTCCAAGTTGACCTCAGGAAAGCCCAGGACCCTTTACGTTGAGCAAGAAAACATCATTGATGGCTATTTTGCCATCGAATATACGGACAAAGGCATTATGAAGTATATTCTTTGCCGCCTGGTAGTCCCCTCCGGTTACTTCCGCAGAAAAGGTTGGTTCAAATCCGAAACCCAACCATTTCATGATTATCCTGGTTTATTGGCCGGGATTCGTGCAGGACTCCGGGAATTCGCTAAAAAATACAAAATTTATCACCGCCACTGGGAGCCACCGGCACATATGTTAGACGATACGCCGTTAAAAGACATGCTAAATGACCTGGAGAAGTATTGCGAGTATCTAAAGAAACCAGGTGTACCAATCCCTGTTCTGATGCGAAAACTCATCGATCTGGGCTGGAAGTCGAAAAAGGAATTATTTACCAAAACTTTCAACCATTATAAACATGTGATTACCCTTAATTCCCGGCAATATCAAATGCTTGATGATTTTATTCAACTGGAGTATGGAATCGGAAAGAGAAACCTTACGTTTGTTCACCAAGAACTTGATGATTTAACTAAAACGCTTGAAGAGCTTGCCCGGGAATCAATCGAAAAAAGCTGCCCACAAGCTGAAGAACTAATTACAGGGATTTTTAATATTCTTCTACAGTTTGCTTCAAACCTTCATGTTGTGAAATCAACCTTTAAAAAAGTCGATGAGTTAAGGGTGTACTGCGAAAGTATTGAAGATAATGAGTTTCTTAAAGTTGGTTTTAACCTATTCCGCCAGGCAAGCTGGACGAATAACTACCAGGTGTTGACTCCAGGTATGCTTGATCAAATCAAAGCGTTGGGCAGTAATTATTTAAAAAGAAAAATTCAATTCCCGGATGATTTGAGCCGGATAGTAAAGCAGAATGAGATTCTTGGCACCCTGGGTATACGATTTCAAAATAATGAACTGGATGACTTTATTGAACCCATTATTAAATTTGCAGGAGTTGAACCAAGCTCCATAGATGAATGCCTTAAAACAATTAAGGCGTTAAAAGCCGCTGATCGGCAAAGTCAATGGTATGAGCAGCTCAAAAAAATAGAATATAGGTCCGGTTTATTCGATGATAATCGGTACCTACTGGTATTTCTTAAGGTATTTTTGGAGAAAAATAAGGATCAAACCACGAACTCGATATTTAATGTATTTAAAGAGGCCATTCTCAGCCTGGCAGAAGAAAAGGACGCAAAGTCCAGGATAAAGTCCAATCTTGATATCCTGAAGGGCATTAATTTGGAAGTTCAAGATAACTTCAGGATAGCGATTTTGAAGGATATCTCGAAGAGGTCTACAAATTACAGGATAACCGGGCAAACATTAACCATATTAAAGGAGAAGGGCATGCCTGCTGTCTTTTTTGCTGCAGCGAAAGATTTAAAAGAGCAAGAATACACAAGCGAAGAGGAATTGTCAAGAATTTTAGAACTTAACATAAGGAGAAAGCTAAATGTACTCGAAAAGATTAAGATCAATAAGGGAGATATTGATCAGTACAAAAATTATGTCTTGGAACATGCCAAATTTTTCATTAAAAACGAAGAAAGGTTGAGTCGCTATTTGGAAGTTTTGACCGTCGTTTATGGCGATCAACAAGAGAAGGTTTCTACATTTGAAAAATTCTCTAAGATAAGAATGAGTCATTCGAATGTTTCAGATGAGCGCTTTGTACAAGCAGCCTTTAATATTTTTGGCGCTTCCAATTGGGAAAATAATAAAATTCTTGAGGCAATAGAAACAGAAATTAAAAAAGTATTCTCCAGGACGTTTAATGATGCCAATATCACCAATGATAATGTAGAAGAAAATTTAAGGATATTAACTGTAGATTTGGGATTCCAACTGACTGAAGACGAAAGGAGAGCACTTGATGAAAATTGGAGAGAAAAGATAAAAACAATGATTGACAGGTCTTATGACAAGAATAAAACAAAATAAATTTAGGAGGTAAGCATGAAAGGATGTAAGTCGGTTAAGGTTTTAGCTGTTGTTTTTCTGCTTGTTTTTTTTCTTGGTTTTGAGGTTTCTTTGTTCCCTGAGACTAAGATTAAAGTGGAAATTACCGTCCCTGAAAGGGATGGAATAAAAGTAGGAAGGGGAATGACTGTAAAGGGCACTGCAAGTATTCCCGGTGGGAACTATCTCTGGGTATTGGCGCATCGAATGCCAGGCTTTGAAGATGTTTGGTGGCCCCAGAACGAAGGAAAAGTAGACTCGGAAACAAAGAAATGGAGCGTTTATGTTGTATTTGGTCAACCACAGGATGTTGGATACGACTTTGAAATTGCAGCCATCGTTGTTAACGAGAAGGAGCATGTAAGACTTAAGAATTACAGGGAAAATGCCATGAGAACAGGGGATTGGCGTCCTATTCCAATGCCTCAAACTGTAGTTGCCCCGGTGTTCAGAACTGTTAGAAAAGTAGGTAATAATTGATGGAAATTAAATCCTTTTTTGTCAAAGGTTACACCTTATTGGAATGGTAGAATAGTGGAATTATGGAATAATGGGAAGGAAGGAGCTATGAAAACAAACCGGTTAGTTCTTTCCTTCCCAAAGTTCCGATTCGGGGGCTGTTTTTGCTGTGGTCAAATCACGGAACCAAATATAATCCTGACAGGTAGCTGAAGTTATCGGAGGTGAAGATATGGCAGATCAAGATAGTGTTATTAAAAAAGATTCGAGAAAAACAATCCTTATCCTTGCGGCAAATCCTAAAGATACAAAACGACTGAGTTTTGATGAAGAAATTAGTAAAATAAATGAAGGTTTAAAACGCTCAAAATATCGAGATCAATTTAAAATCCATTCAGAATTGGCGATAGATTACCATGGGCTTCGAAGGGCGTTGCTGGACTATGAACCATATATTGTCCACTTTATCGGGCACGGAGAAAAGGGCGGTCTGATGTTAAAAAGTGAATTTGGACTTGCCGAGCCTATTTCATCTAGAGCGCTCTCCAGATTATTTAAACTACGTTCCCGCTATGTAAAATGTGTTATTCTTAATGCATGTTATGCAGCTTCGCAAGCGGATGTTATCAACAAACATATCAATTATGTCATCGGGATGCCGGGAAAAATTAATGATAAATCGGCGGTTGAGTTCTCTGTTGGATTTTACGATGCCCTTGGTGCTGGTGAACCTGTTGAAGTAGCTTTCGAATTTGGTTGTGATGCTGTCGAACAAATAGAACCTAATCTTCCTGAGCAATTAATGCCCGTTTTGAAAAAGAAAAGAGGCAAGAAAAAGAAGGAAATTGTAAAAAAAACTTTTAAAACCCCTGAAGAAAGTTTGAAAACACCTCTTCCGCAAGAGAAACCAGGGGGGGGCAGGAAGGAGTATGGAAAAGAAAATAGTAATATTCCATTCAAGAAAAAAATATTAAAACCAACTCCTATTATCTTTCTGGTTCTAATGGGTGTTGTCGCCGTATTATTACTTTATCTGCTGATTCTAGAACCCGGCAGTCAATTCGGCCCCGTTGAAAGGGTTGAAACAAGGGACAATATTTTAATCGTTTTTGATGCCATAGGAAATATAAGGTCAAAAAATTTCCATTCCAAAATAAGTCGATATGTCATCGTTGATATCGATAAAGATAAAGAAAATGACATATTGTTGGGGTTCTCTGCTGATGGTAATGAAAGCGGCCGAGTGATTGCCCTGGATTCTAAAAGAAAAGAAAAATGGCGTTTTTCCTACAACTCTCCTTATCGTGGTGTCACTGGAGTAAAATTGGGGGTTTCCGATATAAAAATGTTTGATGAAAACCTGGATAGGATTATTGCCGTGCTTTTAAGAGAAGAACGCTGGGACCTTTCTGTCCTGGTGATTTTAAATTCCAAAGGAGAAAAGCTTAAAAAGCTCTGGTACCCCGGGTACATGCAGCAAATCGAGAAAATAAGAAATACCTATATTATTCGAGCCGTAAACAATGACCTCCGGCAAGCAAAGATGTCAAAAAATCTTCACGGGAATTCTTCGGTTGTTTTCGGCTTAAAATATGAAAACATCTATGGTGAAGCCCCCCCTTATTTAGGGATGTTTAAAAAAAATGTTCATTTCGAATGGTATTTTTTTCTCACGGATCAAAAAGTAAAATTTAAGGAACTAAGTGTTCTGGGCGAAATGATTCTTGCACCTACTACTTGTGGAAAGGGATTCTATTTCAATGAAAAAGGGCCATCAAATAAAGTCCATTTTACTGACGATCATTCATGTAAAGATTCGCTTCAACTAGCAAAATTGAGAATTGCAATAAAAGAAGATGGGGAGATAAACCTATCAATTCCTACTTTAATCCCTACTACTGAGAGACCTACTGAGAGGCCCATTGAAATAGAAGCGAACCTATCAAAAGAATTAAGGGATAAAGGATTACTCGAAAAGCTTAGAGAAGCAAGTGCATATTGTAAGGCAGGCAGCTTTGATGGTGAAAATGAAGCATTAGGGCTTTATCTAGAAGTTATCAATGAACTATCTCCAGGAGTACGGAAGGCCTCAAAATCGTTAAAGAAAGCAGATAGTTATTATAAGAATAAGCACTATTCCCATGCACTGCGAGAATACAAGGCTCTGTTTGATAAAATCATCAATAATTCAGGGAGGGAACGTTGAAAATAAAAACTCTCACTCTCATTCACTTCACTCACCTCACCCACCCTACTCATCCCACTCAATCAAATCTGGATCTATTCTTACCTTTTTGGGGACTATTTTTATTACCCCCAAATTACGATTCCAAATATAATCCTGACAAATTTTTTGAATTATTGGAGGTAACAAAATGGCAAATCCAGTCGATATTTATGTTAAAAACGGCTCAGTGGATTTACTCATAGAAATAGGGAGAAAGTTAAAATGACATATCAAAAAAAATCGCAGCTTGAAATGCTTGTTGAAAAATTAGACAGGGAACTGATGGCCAGGGGCATTCAGATTCCAATTGAGAAGCGGTTTCAATTCTGTGACATGGAAGGGACCCCACAGCGGGAAGCGTTAATGGCAGGAGTTCATGAGTATTACGGCAGCGCTGCATCTTCATCCCCGGATAAAGCCCTGAGTCATATCAGTACACGGAATTTGATTAAAATGCTAAAAGTAAAAATCCGGGAACTAAACAGGGAAAGGGGGATATGGGGTGAAGACAGCAGAAGGGATTATTATGAGATCACGGATGAACAAATCAAAAAAAATGCCAATTGTGCTGCGGCCATTTGCCTGGAAAACAATTTGATCCCCAGCAGAAACGGATTATCAACACTCAAGAACAAGAATTATGGAGCAGCCTTTAACCTGTGTGCCTGTGAACCCTTCAATGACCAACCAATCGCGGTGGGGCGTTTGTGTACAGGATTCCTGGTAAAAGAAGATGTGGTTGCCACTGCCGGTCATTGTGCCTGTGAAAAAAACGTAACAGACCTTCGTTTTGTCTTTGGATATAAAATGTTGGACTCCTCCACACCGGCAACCCAGGTGCCCAATGAGAACGTTTATAAAGGAGTAAAAATTATAGAAAGAGCTTATAATCGCAGCATCGGATCGGACTGGGCACTTGTGAAACTGGACCGTAACGTTGTAGGGCAAGAAGTGGCAGCATTATCTAAAGAGAAGATTTTCCGTGATAAGACGGTCTATATCATCGGTTATCCGTTGGGATTACCGTTAAAGTACTCACCGGGGGCAAGCGTCAGCGAGATCAGCGAAACCCATTTTTCAGCGGATTTAAATGTTTACTGCGGCAGCAGCGGTTCGCCGGTATTCGACAGTGAAACGCATGAGGTGATAGGAATCGTGGTGCGCGGCGATAACAGGGATTTCAGGTGGGTGGAGAACTGTTGGATGTCTGTCATATACCCCAATCCCGTCTTCAAATCTAAAGAACCGCAATGCACCAGGGTGTCGGAATTCATCGATATCGTTGATAAGTGCTGTGAGTAAAGGGATTAACAAATGAAAAAAGAAATTAATGTGACCATCGAAAACAAACTGATTATGGAAAAGAGA
>JABAOF010000688.1_pt1 | contig 15270 bp, 12 predicted proteins | sample 7062171 | NCBI WGS metagenome assembly JABAOF01 (sample SAMN14538628, study PRJNA623070) | marine sediment metagenome | biome: marine biome [ENVO:00000428]; feature: marine pelagic biome [ENVO:01000023]; material: deep marine sediment [ENVO:00002113] | place: India: Gulf of Khambhat ...
GCCTGAGGTATGTGGGATTACGGGCACCCGGTTCTGCTCAAAGATGGGATGCTGGCGGGCCCGCATCAACGAGCGGCGTCAGTCCGGCTACTCGTACTTCTCCAGCAGCGCCTGGAAGCGCGGGTGGTCGCGGAGGGGATCGTAGTAGGGCTGTGTCGTGATCGGACTGGCTGAGTCGCGCTCGATCCTGTAGCGGTCGGTGAGGGCTGCCTTGAGGCGATCCACGATGTCAGCCATGCTACTTCCCCACCCGCTGCTTCAACTCCTCGAACCAGTTGAGTACCAGCACCAATCCGGAGCTTTCTGACGAGACGTCCTTCAACATCACGAACCGTTGATCGTCGGCCGTGACGTCGTACTGGGGGTGGTACGGGTAGCTGTCGTAGTCAGTAGCCGAGAACAGGATACGGTGCTGCCCCACCATGAACGTCGGGCTGGTCTGCACTTCGGACGACATGAGCTCGTCGGACGCGTTCTTGTAGAACAGCTCGCGGCCGCTGTGGGCCCACACGGGTTCTGACCCACCGGCGGTCGACACCTGCCACCGCCCATCATCCACGTTGGGGAAGGGGCGCACGTACAGCTCCCAGCCGCCCGATTCGTCGGACACGTAAGCCAGCCACTTTCCGTCGGGCGAGAGCGCTGGAGAGAGCTCGTTGATGTCCGGCTCGGCCACCAGGGCAACCGTGCCGGTGTCGCCCCGCAAACGGCGCGCATGGATGTCGAGGTCGTCCCTCACGCCCGTGCGATAGACCAGCCACTGGCCGTCGGGCGAGAACTGTCCCTGCATGATGGGTTCCGGCAACACGAGCACCGGCTCGGCCTGTCCCACGCCGTCCGCGCGCCTGCGGTACAGGTCGCGCGCCAGGCCACGCGTGTCGCCCCGCTCCGAAACGAACAGCACGGAGCGCCCATCCGGCGTCCACCAGGGACGGTCGTCGGAACCTTCGTGGAACGTGAGGCGCGACAGCGGCCCCGTGTCCAACTGCTTGACCCAAAGATCGCGGTCCGCGTCTCCACGGAGCGCGACTGCGAGTCGCGAGCCGTCAGGTGAGAGCGCCGGTGTGTCGAAGTCACCGACCCAGCCGGGATCGACGGCTGCGTGACGCCCGTCGCGATCCACCCACACCGGCTGGAGCAACTGCCCCCCGCCCGTGAGGTAGATTAGCGTACCCGTCTTAGACAGCGCGAACTGTGCCGCACCACCGCCCTTGAACGCCACCCCTTCTACCAGCGGCGTTGCCGGGCCGGTGAGCGCCAGCCTGTCTTGATCGAACGGCGCCGCCAGCAGCGCCCCGTCCGACCGCACGTACACCACGTGCCCTGACGCAGCGTACTGCGGGTCCATGCCCCGCACCAGCACCCGCACCTCCCCGGTTCCAAACTCCACCACCGCGATGTCCGCGCTCTCCACACTCCCCTGCCAGATCACGAACAGCATCCCCTTCCCGTTGGGCAGGACGTCCACCCGGCTGTGGAGGAGTTCGCCGCGCGATGTATCGGGTCTGGTTACCACCTCGGGCGCACCGCCCGTCGCCGGAACGCGACTGACACTGCCCCTGCCGTCACCGAAGTACAGCATCCCGTCGGTCCCCCAGTCACCGAGACTGCCCCACGCCGAGTCAACCAGCGTCACGGGCGGTGCGCCCTCCATCGAGACCACTCTCAGCTGACGGCCACTGCGGAACCCTACGGCCTCACCGTCAGGGGAGAAGAACGGAGCGAACGCACCTTCCGTCCCCGGAAGCGGGGTGGCATGCAGTTGATCGAGGGGCCGCAGCCAGAGCTGAGGTCTTCCCTCGCTCGCCCCCACATACACCAGTCGCTGGCCGTCCGGTGACAGTGCGATGTCGGTGCCGCTTGCGATCACAAGCTCCTCGCCCTCTGGCAGCGCGATGTTCATGCGGGTGACAGGCTTCGGGACGGGCTGCAGCCAGCCCCAGAGGGAGACACCCGCCAATAACACCAGCAGCCCGGCGAGGCCCACCATCCCAATCGCCAGTCGCCTCCACGGCCCCTCACGCAGCGGCACCGCCGCCGCACCCGCGACGCCCGGCAGCGTGAACGTCGGGTCGGTGAGCGCGCGGGTGAACTCGGCCCCGCTGGCAAACCGATCCGCCGGCACCTTGGACAACGCACACCGGACCGCCCCCTCCACGTTGGCCGGCACTGCCTCGCGCACCCGCTGGATCGGCTGCGGCGTCACCGACACCACCTTGGCAATGATCGCCTGCACCGTGTTCCCCGTGTGCGGCGGCTCCCCCACCAGCATCTCGTACACCACCGCACCCAGGGAATACATGTCACTACGCGCCGTCAGCTCCCGCTCCCCCGTGGCCTGCTCCGGGCTCATGTACTCCGGTGTCCCCAGCGAGAGGCCCGTCTCGGTGAGCCGCGTGCCGCCCGCCGCGCTCACCGCCAGCGCGATCCCGAAGTCCGCCACCAGCGCCTCGCCCTCGTGCAGCAGGATGTTCTCGGGCTTGATGTCCCGGTGGATCACCCCCGCCTGGTGCGCGTAGTCCAGTGCCGCAGCCACCTGCTGGGTGAGGGCGATCGTCTCATCCATGGCCAGCTGCTTCTCCCGGTCGAGCTTGCTGCGCAGTGATTCCCCCGCCACGTGGGGCATCACGTAGTAGACGAAGCCCTCGGCCTCACCCGAGTCGTACAGCGCCAGGATGTGGGGGTGGCTGAGCTTGGCGGCGATGCGTATCTCGCGCAGGAACCGCTCGGCGCCCAGCACGGCGGACAGCTCCGGGCGTAGCACCTTGACGGCGACCTCGCGGTCGTGCTTGAGGTCGTGGGCGAGATAGACCGTGGCCATCCCACCGCTGCCGAGCTCCCGCTCGATGCGGTAGCGGTCGGCGAGGGCGGCTTTGAGGCGTGCGACAAGGTCTTCCATTCCGCCCAGCCTCACGTGCGTACAGCGCTACAGTACGGTGCTACGCGGCGCGCGGCCAGAGCGGAGAGGGGAGGGGGTTACTCCTGATTAGTCGTGGTGGGGACCTGACGCGATCCAGAGGGCACAAACGTCGGACTTTGCCGCGTTGCCTCACGAAAACACCAGCGCCCGGCGCGGGGCCGGGCGCTGCACTTCGTGATACCGTGTGGAATCACTCCTTGAGTGTTTCCGTGATGTAATGTACGATCTCCGTCTGCCTCTTGATCTCCCCCTTGGTGGCAAACGGATCCAACCGCACCGACTCTGCAGCGGCTACCGCATTTACGAACGGGGTGTCAGGAATGTAGTCCTCGTCCGTGTCTACCAGTTCCGTATAACCGACGGCGCCGTGGACGTAGTTGAGCCAGACGACGAGCAACTCACGGTCGAGCTGCTCAATCGCACTTCCGCGGTTCTGCCGCAGGAACAGGACATCGTGCGCCTCCTCGATGGTGGAGGCGTCCCGCGCCTCGTCGAAGACGGCGCTCATGTGGCCAACGACTGCCAGGTAACACTCGAGGCTTGTGGCATCGAAATCCGTCCTACCGTTGCCCCTGAATTGGTGTTGCCAGTAACCCTCCGACCGGCCCAGGTTGCCCAGCGCGCCCGCTATGACAACCGCCACATGATCCTCCGCCTCGGCCGCGTCATCATCCACGGCCTTGAAGCCGATCTCGTACACGCAGGCCTCGCCGAACGCGTGGGTCTGGCTCTCCGTGACGTCATATGGGACGGGGTACGTGGTGGAGACGTCGGGGGACGGAGGGCCGTCATCCCAATCCCAGCTCAGTGTGAGGTCGTCCCGGCCAGGATCCGTGGCCCGCCCCGTGAACGTGAGGGGATCCCCGGCATGGCCCATAAAAGTGGTCACGCCGTTGATGACCAGGGTCCCGGTGAGGTCGATCTCGGCCGTCGGCGCGACGTTCTGAATGGGGATGGAGGCGGTGAGCGCGTCGGGTGTTCCTTCGTGCACCTCCACATACAGGCCCAACCACCCGATGAAGGTGCTCAGGTCAACAGTCAAGAGGTGCGGGTTCCAACTCCAGCTAGGCTCTCCGAATATGCCCAGATCCAGGCCCAGGTAGATGTACAGGCTCAGTGCGAGCGAGAACTGATTGAAGTGGTACCTGAAGTCATCGATGGTGATCACGGCATTGCCGGGTCCATCGATGGCCGTCACCGGGCCGACCTGTACCGAGACCGCCGGATCGGTGTAGGTCAGGCTTCCGCTGCCGGAGGCCTCGTCGGAAGCTTGCCAATCGGCGGTGTATTGGGTGGAGCCTAGCTCCGGAGTGAGTCTGAAGTCGACCCCCCCGGAGGCTATGCCAAAATACAGCGACACAATCGGGATATCGATGCTGGGGATCGGGAAGTAAGAACCCGGCCCAAACGGGGTCTGGAAGTCCTCGGACGCGTCATAACTGAAGCCCAGGTCGACGTCAATGATCTTCAACCCAAAGACCGAAAGATCCGCGCCGACCGCAAAGTCGATATACAGGACCCACTCGTTGCCCGATTGAGCGTCGACTCCAGCCCCCACGAAGTCGGCGGTCACCCAGTCCAATCCTGCGGCACTGCTGCTGGACCAATAGGTAGAGCCTTCGAGCATCAGGTCCGGACTGATCAGGCTGACCTCCATCGGGAGCCTCAGGCCGAGCCCCCAGTCGAGATAGGCATAAGCCCTGAAGCTGGCCACGTCGATGGACCCAACGGATAGACTCCACGTGTTGTCGTAATCGACCTCTGGTCCCTCCCCGGCCGTGAACCCCATGAGGATCTCATCCACAGAGGTCAGACTGGACGCGGCCGCTGCGCTCGCCGCCGCGGGCCCCTCAGTCGTCCCGGGATAGGTGATGGTGTACTTCTCGTCGATGGTGTAGGTCCTGGGCTCGCTGCCCCATTCGTACTGCTCCCAGAACCCGGGGCTTGCTTCCTCGACCTTGTCCTGGATGAACTGCGAGTAGTCACCCTCGTTGATGAAGCCCTCGGACTCCAGGGGCGTCTCACCCTCAACCACGAAAGCGGGCCACTCCTCGTATCCGGCCTGTGCCGGGCCATCGAAGTGGATGACCGTCGTGGCTGTGATGATGAGCTGCTCGCCGGCTCCAGGGGCACCCTCCGGCGTCGCCAACTCTGGCTTGTTCGACTCCGGGTTGACCGCGTACTCGAATGAGACATCGGTCGGCACGGGAAGCCCTTGGGCCTCTCGCTCGCCGATGGCCCTCAGAACCGAGAGCTGGAACGGTGTCGCGTTCTCATCGGATTTCGCGGGTGTGGGCGCCGGAGGACTGAGCTCGGCAGCGTCCGGCGGCGCGATGGGCTGATCCTGACAGCTGACTAATAGAGCCACGACTACTAGCGGGACCATCCTGGCTAGACGCATCGTGTCACCTCCGAATCAGGAAGGGTCTCTTCTTCCCGCCGGTGGTCTGGCGGTCTCGTCGTGCGGGGACGCAGGAATAGGGCGCAATCGGCGGGCCCGTCGAGGCCAACGGCGGTCCGACGAATACGACTAATCTGTCGCGGGGGACACCGCTCGCAAGGGCGAATCTGAAGAGAGTCGCTTCAGTTTGGCGGGGCCAAGCGCCTCGCCTGGGCTCGTTGCGCAGCAGAGCGGGGGGCGAGTTCGTGTCGGGAGAGGCTCATCATCTTCAAAGCTGCGAGGGGATGACTCATCGCGGGCGCTCCAGACGCCGCAGCGGCATGTTCGCCATACTGGGCTGCTCGGAGCGGAAGTCGAGAACCTGGCCGTCGAAAGTGAAGAACAATCCTGTTTCGTGCTCGGTGCACTTTCTTCCCTCATAATACAGGTAGCCGTTGTTCACAGTGACCTCGACGATCCACTCCGGCTCGCCGTATCGTAGCAGCTCGTAGTCTCCCACGTACGCGGCCCAGTGCGGCCGGCTCGGGCCGGGAGGATCGCTCGGAGAGTCGTTGAAGTCGTAGACGTGTACGTTGACGTTGCTGATAGCCCGATGGATCGTCGTCACGGGCGGCCGCTGGCCTTCTCCGACCGGTGGCAGGACGCGAAGCTCGGAGAAGCGGCCGTACATTCCGACCAGCTGGCCGTCGTCGTCGAAGAAGGTGAGCGGATAGAAGTCGTCCGGTCCGAGTCGCCGCAGGCCGAGTACCGCCTCCTCGTATCCGACCACGAAGCCCTCGTGCCCCCTGCCGTAACGACCCAGGATGGCTTCAACTCTCGGGTCATCGCTCTCGAGCTTGGTCATCCGTTCCGTCCCGGCATCGGCGACGGGCGTGGGGCCGTCCCGGGCCTGGATCAGCCGGTCCACGACGTATCGTAGGCGCCCGCCGCCCGCACCATGACCTCCCAGATTGGTGAGAAGCACCACGGCGACATTCTTTCCGGGGTACATCACCATGTCGCTCTGGAATCCGTAACCGCCACCTGAATGGTAGATGTTGTAGGAGTCGCTGACGGGCTCCCGAAGCAGGCCCAACGCGTAGCCTCCGCGTTGACCGGGGACCGCGAACTGTATGGAGTGCATCTCCTCCATGAGGTCGGATCGGAGGATCCTGCGGCCGTTTGCCACTCCTTTGTTGAGGTGGAACCGCAGGTACTCGACCATGTCGCGCACGTTGGTGTAGACGCCCCCAGCGGCAATCATGGGGATCCGGAGCGGGACATAGGTACCATGGCTCGAGTGGCCGATGGCCCGATTCTCGCTCGCTGCTATGACCTGCATGTCGAGCGAGCTGCCGCTCATGCCCAGCGGATCCAACACCATCTTTTTGACGTACGATTCCAACGGCATGCCAGAGCGCACCTGTAGGATGTAGCCGGCCAAATCGTACCCCAGATTGGAGTATGCCCGGCGGTTGCCCACCGGATATCGCAGCCAGGTCTCGGAGATGCTCTCGACGTGTTGAGTGAAGTCGGAGCGATCGTCGAAGTTGCTGCCGAAGGGCGCTTCATGGGTGAAGCCCGCGCGGTGCGCCAGGAGGTGGCGTAGCGTGATGATGCGCTCGGGGTGCTCGTCAAAGACGCTGTTGACGGTGAAATCGGGCAGGTACTCCGCAATGGGGGTGTCCAAGTCCACCAGGCCGTCCTGCACCGCCATCAGCACGGCGAGCGCCGTGAAACTCTTGGACATGGACTGGATGCTGAAGATCGTGGTCGCGTCCACCTGTCCGTGCGTCATTTCCCATACGACACCCTGATCATCAACCACTGCTGCTGCTGCATCGGGAACGGACGCTTCAGACAGCCATTCCGGAAGTGTCCTTTCGAGGCATGCGGCAACTGCCGCGGCGGTGGGATCCCCTGTCGCTGGCGCGCAATCTTCCTGGCTGTAAGCCACTGAGGGGAGCGATCCGACGATGAGGGCGACCGTAAGTACCTTGCCGCTGCGTTTCACTTGGGCCTCAACGCGTTGTTGGAAGTCGGTGATACACACCTGGCGGGGCACGACACCCCGACCTGCCGCACCGTCCGTGCGTCTTCCCCACTTGACGTGCTAAGCAGGCCTGAGGTTTCGGCTGTCTCGATTCGCTTCGCGGCGCACGCGAGGCACGTCCCGATTCACAGTGAGCGCCGCCATGACGCAAAGGAGGAGTGGGAAGATCGGTATTTGCCTCGCGCTCCAGGAACCAGGACCATTCTGATCCAGAGCGTCGGCGCTAGGGGGGTCAAACACGGCAAGATGTCACTTCAAACGCGGGTTCGTGTCGCCCGGTGCCGGGTTTGGAGGGTAAAATGCCGGTTTGACACGACATTCTGTCGTCTCAAGTGTCGTGATTTGTGGTGTTGCTTCACAGACACGAGGGTCTGGCGTCGGTGCGCGCTTACCTGCTCAACTGGTGGAAACCCCTTTGCCCTCAACGGCCCTCCGCGCGTAGCCCCAACTCTGCCGCCAGACCTTGCATCACGAGACGACGGAAGATCACGTCGACCTCCTGAGGCGTGAGCTTGGCGCCCTGGCCAAGCCACCAACTCAAGATGGCCATGAAGGCGCCCGCGACATACTGCGCCGCTAACGCGCGCCGCTCAGGCGTGCTCTTGAAGCCCAACGCATCAAGGTCGATACCCGCCAGGTCCGCGATCGTGCGGTGCATGTGTTGCAGCACGAGGGCACCGCTCTCCCGCCCCGCGATCGCTCGCCACAGCGGCAGATGATCCCGCGCGTGCTCCAGCATGGCGAGACTGAAACCGAGGCCGCGCGCGTCCGGACCGCCGGAGGCCGCGAGCGCCCGCTGCTGCTGCGCCATGAGGTGGTCGCGCAGGTCCACGAGTGAGCTTGCCAGCAACGCCTGCTTGTCGGCGAAGTGTGCATAGAACGTCGCCCGACCCACGTTCGCTCGGTCGATGATGTCCTGCACGGTCGTGGCCTCGTACCCCTTCTCAATCATCATCGCGACCATGGCGTCCTGGAGCAGCTTGCGGGTCCGTTGCACCCGCCGATCCTCCGTCTTCTTCCGCTTCTTCGCCATGTCTGCCTCGTTGCCGAACGAATGGGCGGCCGGTGTTCCGAACCGGACGAATCGCCAATCGTTGTTCGGAATCGAACTAAATGCCGCCGTCTGACCGTTATCTCCTGTTGCCGTTCGCCGGACATGAACATACTGTTCAATACCGAATGAAAAGTCAAGTACTGAACAGTATGTTTATGACCCGGAGGCTGAGCCCATGCACTCGGCAATGACGAGAGAGAAGCGTTCCGCCAGTGGCCAACGCCGGCTCTCCGAGGCGCTCGTCGACCTGCGCGGGGTCACGAAGATCTATGACACACCGTCGGGCCCGTTCGCGGCGGTGCAGCAGGTCAGTCTGCGGGTGCAGCCCGGGGAGTTTGTCGCCATCGTCGGAAAGTCGGGCAGCGGCAAGTCCACGCTCGCCAACCTCATAACGGGCATTGATCGCCCGTCCTCCGGTGCGGTGTTCGTTGCGGGGACACCGGTCCACGAGCTTCGTGAGGGGCCGCTCGCGCGCTGGCGCGGACGGAACGTCGGCGTGGTGTTCCAGTTCTTCCAGCTCCTGCCGACCCTCACGGTGGTGGAGAACGTGATGCTGCCGATGGACTTCTGCGCAACGTATCCGGTCCGCCAGCGCCGCCCCCGGGCGCTGTCGCTCCTCGACCGCGTGGGCATCGCCGATCAGGCTGACAAGCTCCCGTCCACGCTGTCCGGCGGGCAACAGCAGCGCACCGCTATCGCCCGCGCGCTCGCGAACGACCCCGCCGTTCTCGTCGCCGACGAGCCGACCGGCAACCTCGACTCGCGCACGGCCGAGTCCGTCCTGGGTCTGTTCGCCGAGCTGGCGGCCGAGCGCAAGACAGTAGTGATGGTGACGCACGAGCGCGACGTGGCCACGGTCGCGTCGCGGATCGTGACCCTCGCCGATGGCGTCATCGTTGCCACCGATCACACACGCAACCTGGAGGTCGCCCGTGCGTAGCCCACGATGGCAGAAGCTCTTGCGGGACCTGTGGTTCAACAAGGGACGCAGCGCCACAATGACTGTCGCGGTGGCCCTGGGCGTGTTCGGGGTGGGCACGATGCTCAGCGCGTTTGCGATCCTAACGCGCGAGATCGAGCGCAACTATCTCGAGACCAACCCGGCGTCCGCGACGCTCGAGCTGGACTCTGTAACGCCGACGCTGTTGAGCGAGGTCCGGGACCGGCCGGAGATCGAGGATGCCGACGCCCGCGCCACCGTGGTGGCGCGGGTCCGGGTGGGCGCGGATTGGGTGGCGCTCCGCCTCTTCGTCGTCAGCGACTTCGACGCCATTCGCATCGGCACCTTCCGGTCCGTGGCGGGCGCCTGGCCTCCGCCCGAGGGTACGATGCTCCTCGAGCGCACGGGACAGCGGGTGCTCGGCGTCGGACTCGGCGGCATGGTGACGGTCAAGACCGCGCACGGAACGCCGACCCCGGTGCGCATCGCCGGACTGGTGCACGATCCGACCCTCGCGCCCAGTACCATGGAGCAGACCGGCTATGCCTACACTACACCGCAAACCCTGGCGCGGCTGGGCGAGTCGGACGTGCTCGACGAATTGCGCATCGTTGTCGCCGAGAAGCCGCCCGACGTCACGACCGTGGACGCCGCCGCTCGCGGTCTGGCGACCTGGCTCGAGGAGCGCGGACACCGGGTGCGCGAGATCCAGGTGCCTCCGCCGGGACGGCACCCGCACCAGGGCCAGATGACGGCAATCCTCTACCTCATGAATTCGTTCAGCCTGATGGCGCTCGTCCTCGGCGGGATCCTGGTCGCCGCGATGATCGCCTCACTGATGGCGCGGCAGATCCGCGAGATCGGTGTGATGAAGGCGGTCGGCGCCCGCTCCGGCCAGGTCGCGGGCCTGTACTTCACGATGGTGCTCGGGCTCGGGTTGCTCGCCCTGGCGCTGGGACTGCCACCCAGCGTCCTCGCGGGGCGCGGCTTTGCGGGCATGGTGGCGGACAACCTGAACTTCACGATCGCGAGCAACGCCATCCCCTGGTGGGTGTTCGCAATGCAAGCCGCCGCGGGGTTGCTCATCCCGCTGCTGGCAGCCGCGGTACCGCTGGTACGTGGCAGCCGCGTCACGGTGCGCCGGGCAATGGACGATTACGGCGTCAGTCCCGATGCGTTCGGAAGCCGCCGGCTCGACGCATGGCTGGCGGCGCTTCGCGGGATCGACCGCGTCCTGCTGCTGGCGGTGCGCAACACCTTCCGACGGCGCGTGCGCCTGGCGCTGACGCTGGGTCTGCTGGCCGCCGGCGGCGCAATGTTCATGACGGCCCGCAACGTGGCCGTGGGCTGGGACCGCATCACCGCGAAGGTGTTTCAGACCAGGCAGTACGACGTGGACATCCGGTTCAACCGCCCGGAGAGCGTGGCACCCCTGCTCGCTAAGCTGCGCGGCGTCCCGGGCGTGCGCGACGTCGAGGCGTGGGGCTTTGCGACAACGGCGATCCCCACCCCGGGCCAGGTCGACCTCGTCCGCACCTATCCAGACGGCGGCCACGGCAGCTTCCAGATCGTAGCGCCGCCGGTCCCGACCGCCATGATCTCGTTTCCGTTGCGGAGCGGGCGCTGGCTCGTGCCGGGCGACAGCGATGCCGTAGTGCTAAACCAGATGGTGCAGGCGCAGGCGCCCGACCTGAAGGTCGGTGACCCCATTGCGCTGTCCGTGGACGGACGGCCCACCATGTGGCGGGTCGTCGGGATGGCTGAGGAGATTGGCTCGCCCGCGGCGGCCTACGTCACCGACGAGGCGTTCGCGCGTGAGGCCGGAACGGCAGGCCGGGCGCGCATGCTGCGCGTCGCCACCTCGGCGCGGGACGTGCCGGGGCGGGCGGCGGTGATTCGGTCCATCGAGTGGGTGCTGGACCGGATGGGCGTGAGCGTCGCCGCTGCCATGCCGGTTGCGATCCTCGCGACCGCGATGGGTGAGCATGTCGGCGTGCTGGTCAACACGCTGATCGGGATGGCGCTGCTGATGGCGCTGGTCGGCGGGCTGGGCCTCATGTCCACCACGAGCATTGGTGTACTCGAGCGCACACGCGAGATCGGCGCGATGCAGGCCGTGGGCGCCACGCCGGCAGCCGTGCTGCGCGTGGTGATCACCGAGGGCGTGCTCACCGGCGCACTGAGCTGGATCCCAGCGGTGCTGCTCGCCGTGCTGCTGTCCTGGCGCCTCGCACTGATCGTGGGCGTGATGACCTTCCGGACGCCTCTGCCGCTTGTGATGTCGCCCTCGGCCATGCTGCTCTGGCTCGCTATCGTGATCGTCACGTCGGCCGTGGCCAGCGGATATCCCGCCTGGCAGGCGTCCCGCCGAACAGTAAGAGAAGCGCTGGCCTACGAGTGATAAGCTGGGAACGCGTGATCGTGCTCGGCGAGTCCCGGGTGATGCTATTCCCGCTTGTGGTGGTGGCAGTGAGGCTAGAGTGACCCATCGGCTGGACTGGCGACGGGAACGACAGCTGCACGGCGGATGATAGGAGTCCGACAATTCACGTCATTTCGGTAACCAGCGGTGAATCCAAGCCGTTCCTCGAGCCACCGCGGTGGGGTAGTGCCCGGGGGGGGTAGCGCTCCACCATGACTCTTCTGATCCAGAGCCTTTCCTTATGAGTCCGACGGCGGCCGACCCACCGGCATGATCGCCAGCGGCTCGTGATCGGCCGGCAGGCCGAGCGCCTGCTTCACTTCCGCGTCGCGGAACGCGCCGATGATCACGGTTCCCAGCCCGAGCGCATCGGCCTGGAGGTAGATGTTCTCCCCCACGGCGCCCACCTCGATGTGCACGTAGCGCGCGGCCCGCTCGCCGTACTTCACCGCCGTGCGCTGGAACACGGCGGCAACGACGATGACGCCGGGGGCGCCGCCGATGGCCGGCTGCCTGAGCGCGGCCGCGGCGAGCGCGTCCCTCAGGTCGCCCTCGCCCACCCGCTCCAGGGCGTGCTCCAGCGGCACGTAGCGGTATAGTGCCGCGTCGAGCCCGTCGACCTGCCCCGCCACCAGATACACCTCCAGCGGGTACAGCGCGCCGGCCGAGGGAGCCGTGCGCAATCCACCCATCCACTGCCACTCCTCCGGCCAGCCGGACGGCCGGTCGCGCGGCTCGGTGACTCCCTGCGCCGCCCACAGGAGCTGCGCGACGTCCTCCAGCGACAACGGCTCGTCCGCGAACTGCCGCAGCGAGCGCCGCTGGGTGATCGCCTGCTCCACGCTGGTCGCACTCTCGTGCCGCGGCGCGGGAAGCTGGATCAGGTCGGCGGCGGGTTCCTGGGCGGCCGCCGGAAAAGCGAGAACCATTGGTGAGAGCAGGAACGCGGCGCCGAGCGCCGCCGCGAGCCCACGCGACTGAGTAGTGACAGATCCCAACATGCGTACCTCCCTTGGCACCGCCGCTGGCGCGGCGAGCCGCCGGGCAGAGCTTCTATGTGAGAAGGTCGAGCAGCTGCACCATCACATCGGCCACGACGAGCAAGGCGAGCATGTCCGGTTCCATACCTTCGACTAGCTCCGGCTTGACGAGCACCTCACCGCTCCCCCTTGTGCCCGAGTAGGTGAGCTCCAGGAACGCCGCCAGTTTCCCCTCACGCTCGCAGGCGAAGTAGCGCTCGCCGGTGAGACTGCCTCCGTATTCAATACTCAACGCGCTTCCGTTGACGGCGATCTCGAAGTTGATCGTGCTGCCGACTAGTGGCCACGAAGCCGTCACGTTTCCGATCTGTCGCCCCTCCTCACGGATCCAGAACGTGACCGGTGACACCACCACGGCGGTCTCTTCCGACACGCCCTCGGAAACCTCCGTTTCCCTCCGCATCACCGCCGTCCTACCCGAAACCTCATAGGTGCGGTCGTTCGAATGGTCGACCACAGCCAACGTGTGCTCCTGTGAGTCGTAGCCCCAGGCGAGCTGCGCAGAAGCGTCCCACGTGATGCCCATCACCCGCTCGGCTGCGGGTCCCGCCTCCGGCTGCTCGGACGTGAACGAGTACGTGCGGGTGGAATGAACATTCGCCGGCTTGTGGACAGTCAGCGCGATCTTGCTGGCGGTCTCCGGAAAGGTGGGGTCGTCCGCAAACCGCTTGGTCTTGAGGCTGGTGCACGCGCTCAGTGTGAGGGCGACGCCGACGAGTGCCGGCAGCGCAGCTGCGCGCAGACCACGCCTACCGCTAATGTCTTTCACGGTCACACGGCGTCGGCTCCGCTAGACCTCCATGATCCAGCGGTGATCGCAGCAGTCGTGCCCCTGCATGAGCGTCTTCGTGCGCTCCATCCGGAGCTTCGGATTGTAGCCCGATGCCCAGGCGTAGTCACCGTGGCAGATGCCGGCGTACCCGATGTCGCCAGCGTCAGCGTCGCGAAACGTCTTCGCCCACAGGCACTCGCTGATCTTCACGCCGAAGGTGCTCTCGGTGTCCTCCACGACCTCCCACTTCAGCGCGTGCTGGTAGAGGCGATCGGGTTCGGTCGCCCAGACCTTGAAGGACGCGAGATCGTTGCTGGCCATCTCGCCGGCGTGATGCTCCGCTCCGCTGCGGGCGGCGTCCCCGGACGCCCCCTTCAGCATTTCGATGAACTCGTCTTCCCCGATCCGGGCCTGGAGACCCTTCATGATCGGGATGTAGTACGCAGCGAACGCGAACCCGAAGACCTGCGCGTAGCTCATCTGGGAGTCGGCCAGATACTTCTGCTGCGGCGTCTCCTGCTCTTGTGCGTGGGCCGCCCGGATCAGACCGCACAGCTTCGTGCAGCCCAAGCACGCCAGCGTCCCGGCCGGCAAGATGGTGGAGAGGAAGTCCCTGCGGGTCGGGGTGAGTCCTGAGGTCTCCATCTCACTGTCTCCGTTTGATGCCCGAACGAGCGGTGGCAGTGTGCGCGTAGCACCAGGGAAACGTGCGAGACGGGCTGGAGCCAACAAGGGGACTTGCGCTCGGGATTTGGGGGCTCGGGCAACAGGGGCCGGAAACACCAGCGCCCGGCGCGGGGCCGGGCGCTGGGTCGTAGCGGATGGCGGCGAGAGCCGTGCCGATTGCCTATCCGCACCGGCCGCGACAACCGCGCTCCGCGCGGTACAACTCTCTACGTGCCGAGGCAGTCGTCGCAGGTCGCCACCCAGATGCCGAAGACGGCGGCCGCTGCCAGAGCCAACCCACCGAGAACGGCAGCCGCCGTCAGGACAGTCTCAGTCTTCCTCACCTCCAGGACCGATACATCTGAAAGCGGGATGCTCCGTTGCGCACCCCGCTCAACCCCCAGAAGCGTGTCGTCAGACACGGCAAGGACGTCAAGCACGAGCTTTGAGCCGTCCGTCAACGTCACCCGCACTGAGTCGAGCTGTTCCTCGGCGAGCACCTGTTGTGGACTAGCCTCCTGTGCTTCCCATGAGTAGCAGCCTGCTAGGTACGTCGGCAGCAGCACAAGCGCCACGAAGCGCCGGACTGGTCGGTGGGCAATCGTTCGCATAGTCCCTGCTCCGAATCAGGAAGGTTGCTCACCTCCCGTCGGTGGTCTGGCGGTCACGTCGTCGCTGTGGCGTCCAGATGGAGGGCGTCGCTCTGGCGGCGGGCCGTCGAGGCCATCGGCGGTTCGANNGGTTCGACGGATGCCGCTGATGTGCCGCCACGGACACCACTCGCAACGGTGAAATTGAAGCGGGTTTGTTCAGTTTGGTGCAGAAACACCTGGTCGGCGCACCGCCGAGACCGCGCTACGTCAACGAGCGAGCGAGCTCGCGGGCCGGTGCACGGTAGATCAGCTCGTACGGCGATCGCTGGGCGAACCCCTCCAGCCACCCACGCGCCTCGTCGCGGCGGTCGAGCGCGATCAGCGCCTCGGCCCGCAGGAAGCGCTCCGGGGCCAGGGCGAAGAACGGTGA
>JABAOF010000978.1_pt18 | contig 15268 bp, 15 predicted proteins | sample 7062171 | NCBI WGS metagenome assembly JABAOF01 (sample SAMN14538628, study PRJNA623070) | marine sediment metagenome | biome: marine biome [ENVO:00000428]; feature: marine pelagic biome [ENVO:01000023]; material: deep marine sediment [ENVO:00002113] | place: India: Gulf of Khambhat ...
TTCCGCATGATGATTGGATCGCGGAAACAGAAACCCTGTGCTGTCCTGATCCTAAAGGAGTCATTTTCAAGGTCGGCATGCTGCCCAAATAGTTAAACCGAGGTCTTGTATATCCTATCTCTGAATCAGGCAGTTCAGACGCTAAGACGATTTTCCGGTGATAATGAGATAGCCCCTCAAATCAAGGATGATTTAAAATCCTAACAGCCTGCTTGTGTTATTTCTACCTCGGATTTCCTTCAACTCTTCTCATGATTTTGACGGGAGAGTAAGATAGAGCGTGCATCGTAAACAATAATCAGGGCCAGAACAACCAATATCACAGCTACACTGCCGAGAAGATAACTCTTATCTTGGAAGAAATAATACCCCTTATAGACCAGTGCTCCGACAGTGGTGATCAGCATAAATCCGGCTGGATAAACAGTATACTTCTTCGGGCTTTTGATTCCCACGAGATATGAAGAGACAACGACTAAAGCCAGGGCGGCGACCAACTGGTTAGAAGCTCCAAAGACGGGCCAGATGGCCTTGTAGCCCTCTGTTCCCCCCATAATAGCTGCAAATACCAGGATGATGATGGAACTCATCCATCTGTTTTTGAGAACAGAGAATTTCTTTCCCAGTAGCTCCGAAGTGATAAACCGGCCCAATCGCGTCGCTGTATCCAGGGTGGTGAGGACAAAAGCGTTGAGCATGATCATCCCGAAAAACAGTCCTATAGTCAGAGACAGACCGGGAAGCGCTGAGATAAACCGTCCATAGCCTGTGGCAAAGGTCCGGATGGGATCTCCGACCGATGTCATCAAGTATTGAAAGCCAAACTCACTCTTTACTCCGGTGGGATCCCAAATCAAGGCACTCGAGGCGATGAATATCACCAGGCCGGCTAAAGCCGCCTCTGTCACCATCCCGCCAAACCCGATAAACTTACCACTGGCTTGATCCGGCAGCTGTTTGGCTGTTGTCCCGCTAGCCACGACTGAATGAAATCCAGAGATTGCACCGCAGGCTATGACCACAAAGAGAATCGGCCAAAGAGGTCCTGCTTTACTGGAGAAAGACACAAAAGCGGGCGCATTGATCGACGGGTGGGCGACGATCAGCCCGAGATAGCCGACGCCTAATCCTAAAAAAAGAATCCAAGTGCTGACGTAATCTCGCGGCTGGAGCAGAAACCACACAGGGAGGGAAGAGGCAAAAAGGCTGTAGATGATTAGCATATAAAACCAAAAGCTCTGCGCGGACAGTCCGAGAAATTGGGCGGGAAGCCTTACGGGATATTCATTGCCTAAATAGATCAGAAGAAAAAGGATGGCCAGGGCAGAGATAGTCGCTGCCGCGACATTGATGCCTCTTTTGTAAATCAACCAACCAAAGACCATGGCGATGATGATCAGGCCGAAGGTGGGGAGGACGATTTCTGGTTGGGAGACAAGCGTCTGCGAGGCCACAACCGCAAAGACGGCGATGACCAGGGCCAGAGCGAACCAAAGAAAAACAGAGAAAATGATTTTGGTGCGCAGCCCTAGAGTGTATTCAGAGATATCGGCCAGAGAAGTCCCCTTATTCTTGACTGACGTCATGAGAGAGGTGTAATCATGGACAGCCCCTAAGAAAACACTCCCGATAGCCACCCAGAGCAAGGCCCCTAACCAGCCGAAATACAGAACACCTAACAGAGGCCCTAGGATGGGTCCAGCTCCGGCTATCGATGAAAAATGATGGCCAAAAAGGAGGGGCTTTTTTGCCGGGGAATAATCAATACCGTCATTAAACTCATGAGCTGGAGTGGGCTGGGAATTATCGATCTTAATGACCCTTTTCTCGATGAATGAGCCGTAAATCTTGTATCCCAGGACAAGCCAGAGGAAGAGAACACAAGCTATAATGAGCGTATTCATCCTGTTTTGCTCAGAATTCCATTATAAACTATAACATCCATATAAATTATAGTATTTGATCAAAATAATACAAGGCTGAGAGAGGAATGCATGCTTATGGAATAGACCATCACTTTCACTTTAAGCTTCTTCGGGCTAAATAGGCAACCAAGAGAAGAAAGGCCGCTAAGGCAATAAAGTCTCCCAGGTATCCAGGCCACTCAAGGCCGATCCCGGCCGGCTTGGCCTTCTTGATAAATGCATACAGAGCGATGGCGACACCGGCAATGCCTTCTCCAGCGATAAATCCTGACCCGAGGAGGATCCCTTTTTCTTTTCTTCTTGTCCGGAGCTCTTCGTCCTTCCTGGTTTTCACTTCGATGAATTGCCTGACCATACCCCCGACAAAAATCGGTGTCATCGTCGAGAGAGGGAGATAAATCCCCACGGCAAATGGAAGAGACGGGACTCTAAGAAGCTCGGCTACGATGGCGAACGCCCCGCCTATTAGAACAAGTCCCCAAGGAAGATCTCCTCCTAGGACTCCCTCGATCACCGTCTTCATCAAGACCGCCTGGGGAGCAGGCAAGGCTTCAGAACCGAAGGAAAAGGATTCCCCCAAAAGCCAAACGGCGGCCGCTATGGCAAAAGCTGAGGTCAAGACACCAATCAATTCTGATGTCTGCTGTCTTTTGGGCGTAGATCCTATGAGATACCCTGCTTTCAAATCCTGGGAGATATCTCCTGCAATCGAGGCTCCCACGGCCACCACCGTGCCTATGGTTAGAGCCGTGGCTTGCCCCCAAACATCTGTCCAACCTAGAGCGTAAAAGAGGAGGCTTGTGCCGAGGAGCGTGACGATTGTCATCCCGGAGGTTGGGTTTGATGTTACTCCCACCATACCGACAATTCTGGAGGAAACGGTGACAAAACAGAAGGCAAAGAAAACGATACAGAGGGAGGCCATGAATCGGATGAGTATGGACGTTTGGATACCGAGGAGCTGCGGCATCAAGATGAGGATGGCCAGCACGACGAGGATGCCGATCCCGAGCACGGTGATCGGGAGATCGGTTTGTGTCCTTTTCCTCTGAACGGCCTCTGCTCCCTTGTAAATACTTATATCTTTAATCCCTATCTTCAACGAGTTGTACATTGTTGGGATAGACTTGATGACTGTGATGATCCCTGCAACAGCGACAGCTCCAGCTCCGACGACTCTTATGTATTTATCCCAAATTTCTGTGGCAGACATTTGGGCTATGGACATCTCCTTTTCAGGGAACAACGGAAAATTGAGATTTTCTCCAAAATAGGCTATCAGTGGAATGATGCCCAGCCAGGAGAGGAGTCCTCCAGCCACCATAATGCCTGCAATTCTCGGCCCCAAGATAAATCCCACTCCGAGAAGGGCTGGCGTGGGTTCCATACCGAGCCAGGCTTTTTTGAGGACAGGTATCTTCAGGTAGATTTTCTCCGACCAAAGATGGAGAAAACCGATGAGACTCTTGAAGACAGCCCCGACTCCCAGACCAAGAAACACGTTTTTCGCTTTGGCTCCTCCTGTCTCGGCGGCGACGAGTACTTGGGCTGCAGCCGTTCCCTCCGGGTAGGGAAGGACACCATGCTCTTTGACGATAAGTGCTTTCCTTAGAGGAATCATGAACAGAACGCCCAGAAATCCCCCCATCATGGCTAAGGCCCCCATCTTGAAGATACCAGGATTGAATCCCCACATGAAAAGCGCTGGGATGGTGAAGATAATGCCTGAAGCCAGTGATGAACTGGCTGAGCCAGTCGTCTGGGCAATATTACAATCCAAGATGGTACTTTTTCCTAAAACCGGCGTGAGCGCTCTGAAGACGGCCACCGCGATGACAGCTAAAGGGATAGCCGTGGAGATGGTCAAGCCCACTCTGAGCCCCAAATAAGCATTGGCCGAACCGAAAATGACACCGAATATGGCGCCGATAAGGACAGCCTTGATCGTGATATCCTTGAAATCTGTTTTATCGGGCACGTAAGGTCTGTGTTCTTCCATTTCGAATTTTCCTTTCTTTTGAAGGATAAAAATGATTCTCTATGGTCAAAGAATGAGCCACTTTAATCACAAATTACCAATTTCTCGACGGATTTATCCCATGTGATCCCTGTGATGAATTCATGGGCTTTCTGTCCCATCGTTTCTGCCAACGGAGAATTTGCTGCCAGCTCATCCAATCTTTCAGCAATCTTCTCGGGTTTGGCCTCAACGACATAACCTCTTTCTCCATCTGCAACGAGCTCGGCTGGACCTCCGNNGTTGTCACCACGGCCTTTCTCGAGGCGAAGGCTTCCGCTGTGACAAGCCCATAATCTTCCCGAAGAGGCGCAAAAAACACAGCCAAACAACGGGCGTAATGATCGAGGACACTCTTTTCATCTCCGGCACCTAATAGAATGACTCTATCTTCAAGCTGGTGGTTTTTGATCTGATCAAACAGGTGTTTCATCTCTGGTCCCTCGCCGATGATCATGGCCTTGAGATCTTTACTTTTCACGTACCGAAAGGCATCGACGAGAAGATCCAGCCTCTTAAGTCTCTGGAGCCTCGAAACAGAGAAAATGAAATTCTGGTATGACTCGGTATGATATTCTCTATGAGGCGGAGGCGGGTAAAGCACCTCAGAGGGAATATCCCCCCATTTTTTGAGTCTTCCTTTGATGGTTTTTGACTGGGCATACAATTTGGTGACGTTGCGCTTGAGGAGATAAGTATCTAAAGTTCGAATCGCCACTCTCCTCAGGCTTTCCTTGACCTTTGTCCTAGATGAAAGCTGGGAACAGAGATCCTCCCATAGATCATAATACTCTCTTAACCGGTGATTGATCCAGCAGACGTGACAGGGATGTTTGACAGCATAACTGGGAAACCGAAAAGAGATGACTTGATCTATGTTCCGACCCAAACCATCCATCCCAAGGTCTGTTAGCCGAGTAGCCAGATAAGCACGAAACTGGTAACCAAACCTGTTTTGGGGGGTGAGGACCAAATCCGCTTCATAACCATAGTCCTGGAGAGCTTGGACAGTGCTTCTAGCGATGACAAGATGTCCCCCTTGAACAAAAGGAACATCAGAGGTGACCACAGCCACCCTTTTTTTCTCACGCATTTGTTGTCTTTATTTTATTTTATATTTTGAAATATGCAAATTATTCTTGAAAAAACTAAGCATCTTTTTTGTATGAAGGAAACAACTTGTTATAAGTTATTTGGGGATGGATGAGACGACCATTGAAGACCTCGACCCCACCTAACCAACCTTCGTATTTCGGCCTTCGAGGGAAATTTACGAAGTCGACCTGTGAGTATGTTTGAGCTGGGGTCAGACCTTATCCCAAGGTTTTGTCCTCGGGCACAGGGAGAGAAACAGCTTTTCCGGACGACAAAGCCNNTGAAGGAGAGCAAAGCCATCCCCAAATATCTCAATTTAAAATGCAAGAGAAGACAACTTTCATGAAAAAACATCAAAGGCTATCTGTATCCCTGATTCTTTCGATTATCAAAGGCTGAAAAGCAGGAGGTTTAGGTTGGAGCAAGATGAGATTGTTAATCTTTTGACTCAAGTACAATGCGTCTTTAACTGGGCCATAAACCTCAGCCAAGAGGTCGTCTCTTTCTATCCGATCGCCTCTCTTTTTATAAAAAATGAGGCCGATATCAGGATGGATTAGTGCTTTGTGTGTTTTCTGCTGGAGGCCTAAATCAGACAGAAGCGAGAGTAATATATCTTTGTCAAAATCTTGAAGGAAGCCGGATTTTCCTGAATAGATCTTAACACTATTCTTGCCTTCCTTAGGAAAATTGATTCTCTCGAAAAACTGAGAATTCCCTGCCGAGATAGGTAGGATATCTGTGAACTTGTCTAATGCCAGGCCATTCCTCAGATTTCGCTTGAGCAGCCTTTTAGCATCTATCCTGTTTGACGCTTTCCGTCCTAAAATCAGCATCTCTGAACCAAATTCGATAGCGATTTTCAAGACATCCAGAGGACCCTTTCCACCGAGCACGTCCAGAGCCTCTTTTAGTTCTACAGAATTCCCTACAGCCTGCCCGAGGAACGGATTCGGACGGCAAAGCATACAGGAAGTGCGGATTTTCAATCGACGACATCTGCTCCTCAAAAGACGGGTTAGAATCAAGGCCTCTTCATGATTCCTGACATATGATATTTTACCCACCCTAATATCGAACAAAACTCCGCTTGCTCCACTCGCCCAGACATGGGTGACGATATTGCGGACCAATACATCGAACTCATCTCCTCGACAGGATAATTCTCCTTTATCAAACAAATCTACTACATTACTCAAAGATGACAGAACAGGAGGTGGAGCATGGAAAAATATAATCTTCTTATTCCTGAGCAGGCCTCTGATTTCCTCGAGCTGTCTTTGGGTCTTTTTCTCAGAAATCGCTTCAATATAGTCAAGGAGACTTCTTCTCCAACGGGAAGAGAAATCACAGATCTGAGGAGCAGAAACCCCTCCCGAGGCAACGAGTGGAGCGACGATGAAAGCAATTTTATCGCTCAAGCTCCCCAGGGAGACAAGAATAATCCGAGGCGACTCGAATTTGTGCTCCAGGAGGGCCGCTCTCCAGTCATGAATAACTTCAAACCAGCGGAGGGCCTCCTCTCTCGTCAATCCCTGAGGCAGAACTTCTTTTAGGATAAAGGATTTTTGAGAGATGGGCATCGAGAGCAACACGATATCAGTCGAGACCCTGTTAGTGTCTCACACTCGACAACTCAAGGTCCATCTTATCTTAAGGTCTCTATGGCTTTTTTATTGTTATTCGTTTTCAAAACAAGAAGAGCCTTTCCTGTACCGGCTGAAGTTGCGTAGCAGTATTCGATGTCGACAACAGCGTTGCCGAGCAGAGCTCCGATTTCTGCCCCAGCGCCTATCCGATCATCTATCTTGACGACGACAACGTTGTTGATTTTTACATCATATTTCAAAGCTTTCAGCGCTTTCTCCGCCTTCTTGTTATCAGAGGTGACGAGCAAGAATATTCCTATCTCCTCTTCTGAATAAGCACACATTGCCTTGAGGTTGACTCCAGCGTTGGCCAAGGTCCCCAGGACGCGCCCCATTATTCCTGGCTCATTCGGTGTGGTCACAAGGAGCTCTGATTCTTCCCATACATTATGCACTTTTCCCTCCTTTATCAGACCCGAATTATACCAGAACCCAGATTCTAAAAACAGATAAAAATATATGAAATTTGATCTTTCTGCCTGAATGCTTATAATTCTATGGTTGTTTCCGGGGAAAACTATGAAAAGAGAAATAAAAGTCGCTATCATCGATAACTCGATAAATCCCATAGTCTACAACCCGATAAAACACTGGGCATCTTCCCTCAAAGTGAGATGGGAAGCCTTCGAGGCAAAGAAGAGCTGTTTTCCGAACTTAAATAAAGATTACACGCACATAATCTTAACCGGATCAGAAGCGTCCATCCTAGAGAGGGCTAAATGGGTTGAAGAGGAAGTCGAGTTGGTCTCAGAAGCCGTTGAAAAGGGGACTCCGATCCTCGGCAGTTGTTATGGTCATCAACTCCTTGCCTTGTCTCTCGGCGGCCCGTCCCATCTTAGAAGATGTGAGCACCCTGAGGTGGGATGGATCCCTATCCAAATAAAAAAAAATAACTCTCTACTCGGGAAACGAGGATGGGTCTTCACCTTTTCCTGCCATTTCGATGAAGTTTTTCACCTGGGAGGAGGTTTTGACATTCTAGCCTCCTCACAACACTGTCAGATTCAAGCTTTCCGACTGAAGACCAAACCCGTCTGGGGACTGCAAATCCATCCTGAGATGAACATCAGAGATGCGACTGTCTATATCAAAAATTCGATATCACTCGACCTCCCAACCAAATCCTACTACGAAGAAGCGCTCGAACAAACACCGAAGGATTCTGGACTCATCACCCGGATCGTCGAACGTTTTCTCGCTTCATCCCCAAGGACATAAACTCCTAAAACCTTTATAGAACACCCTCCATAAGTACCACAAGATTATGATCGTTATCGGGAAATTAGATGAGTCAGTTTGGGTGTGCAGAAAACCCTGAGCAAGACTGAGTTGGAGTCAGGCTTCATCGTGAAGAATGTATAAGGGACATAGAATCCAGCCTAGGCCTTACAAAATAATGAAGCCTGACCCCAGCGAAGCCCGTATCAGTACAGGATTTCCTCGCTGGGGAAATTCTGCGTGTTTTCGATACACCTAAACTGACGTATTTCATGTTCTATAATCGCCTGTTGCAAGGTGTTTGTGATATCTTTTTTTTCTTGACAAAATTCACTTTTTATATTTAATTACTTATATCGTAAATATAATGATTACATTTTTTTAGCAAAAAGGAGGCTGGCATGAAAAGCAAGAAATTCATCTTACTCCTTATCGGAGTTCTTATCCTTTTCTCCTTGAGTTCCTATGCAGAAACGAAGAAGCTCAAAAGAATCGGTCGATACACTCTTGTCCGCATCAAAGGCGAAATTCCTACGGCAGAAGTCATGAAAATCGTTCTCGATAAATACACCGCAGATATTAAGTATGGATTCGACACAGCAGGTTATGGTGATCTCTTCCTGCCTTTTATCGATCAGATAAAATCTGCATCCTTCGAGGAAAAGGAGTTAGCTGTCGGGGATAAAATGATCTGGATGCTTTTTCGGTCCAGGGGAAAAGTCAAGGTCGTCGAAGATATCGAATGGGCCGGAAAAGAACCCCTCCCGGTTTTTTCCTTCATTGTCAAAAAAGGCTACAAGCATTATGAATTCATCATGCCCAAACCCTGTGGGAACATCGCCCTGCGAAAAGTGGAGGAAATCATTCCCGACGCCATCTGTGGTATCAAGGTTGAGCCTGCCAAAGTCAACATAAACGATCCTGTCTCTGTGGATATGGGTGATTCTCAGCATGCCAAATCCATGGAAGTCGAGGTGATCGGACCAGACGGCACACAAATCACAACACATACTTTCACCCCTGATATCCCCAAATGGCAAACCAAGTTCGATAAACCCGGAGAATACATCTTCAAAGGAAAAGCAATCAATCCCGAAGGAAAACCATCAGAAAATCCGTGCGAGGCTAAAACCTATGTCAATTTTCCTCCTGTTGCTAAACTTTGGACTTCCTGCAATCCCTGTAAGAACTATGTGGGCAGACCGGTCATCATCGATGCTTCTGACTCAACTGACCCAGATGGTGAAGTTGTCAAGGCAGATTTCGAAATTAGAGACGCACTGGGAAATGTCATCGACAGATTTTCAGACACAGAAAAACCCTTTACATGGGAAAAGATCTTTGATGCTCCAGGAGTTTACACCATAACCGCTATCGTCACGGATGATTTCGGGGCCGTCTCTGATCCCGTATCAATCGAGCTCGAGGTGACACAGAAAAGGCTCTTCATCCTGGGGGAAGTCGGACCATTCTTTGCCCGAGGATCCCACGGATCGTACATTGCAGCCAGGTTAGGGTTCCAGTACATGATCGTCCCTGATAGATTCTCCTTCATCCTCTCTGGAGGACCGGGATTAGCTCTTAAAGATGACCCATGGAAATCCATCTTCATGGCTGAGGGAGTTCTTACCTACCATGCAGCGCCGGCTTTCCTAGGTGCGGGATTGGGCTTCACCACCAAAGTCAAAGAAGAGAGGGAGGCAGACTTTGAACTCCTCGGTCAGGCTGGTGTGGATATTTTCAAGACATATACCCTTGTCGGATCGCTATTCTCCGAACTCAGAGTTCCTGTAGGTTCAGACCGCAGTTTCTCCAAACATCACAAATTCATGTTCGGGTTCAGAGTCCTTTTCTAAGAGATATCGATTTTGTAGAGATTGCTGTCGAGAGGCCAGGGAGTATTTCCTGGCCTTTTTCTCAGACTGATTCTCATTCATTTATCAAAGCTTGAAGAGAGGTTTTTACCACAAAAATGAAAATTGCCCTGATCGGTGCCGACGGTCAACTCGGTACTGACTTGATGAAAATCCTCAGGGGAAAAGACATAACTCCCCTGTATTATCCAGAATTTGATGTTACACAACCAGATAAAGCCAAGGAAACACTTACCAAGATACATCCAGATATCTTAATCAACACATCTGCTTACCATCGGGTTGATGAATGCGAAGACAATCCCCAGCAATCCTTCCTGGTCAATTCCATAGCGGTCAGGGATCTCGCCCTGATCTGCCGCGAATTCGGTTGGACACTTGTTCATGTCAGCACAGATTATGTCTTTGACGGTAAGAAGAAAACCCCCTATACAGAGGAAGACACTCCACATCCGTTGAACGTGTATGCCGTTTCTAAATTAGCCGGAGAATATTTTGTGGTTTCACTCTTGGAAAAATATTTCCTCATCCGGATTTGTGGATTATACGGAGTGGCTGGGTGCTGGGGAAAGGGGATGAACTTTGTGGACATCATGATCTCCCTTGAAAAAAAAGGCCAAACCATTAAGGTCGTGGATGACCAATGGGTAACCCCGACCTCGGCAGAGGAGTTAGCGGTAAGAATAGGGGAACTGATTCAGACAACCCATTACGGACTGTATCACCTGACGAATGAAGGTCAATGCACTTGGTTTGAATTTGCTCAGGCCATTTTTCGTCTGACTAGGAAGACGCCCCAGCTCATTCCTATTGATTCTAAAACCTACGGAGCCAAGGCTGTCCGTCCACCTTACTCCATTCTGGAAAACAAAAGAGCCAAAAAAATCGGAATCACGGATTTTTCCTCATGGGAAACAGCCCTCAAGAACTATCTCATCAAGAAAGGCTACCTCGCTTGAAACTAGCTCTGGAATAACTCAAGCTTGAATTTAGGATTCTTTTCTTTCTCGATGAAAATGGACGACATTTACGGAATTATACAGGAGACAATNNTTTTCATTTTCTCGAGAATATGGGGTGGGAGAGAGCAAGCTTTAGCCTGGGCATTGGTCACGATGTGCACTGTATATCCTGAGGCAACCAGGCTTTTCTCTGCTTCAGTCCGCAATTCATAATTGAAGACCAATTTCTTTGGTGATATTTTTTCCAAGGTAACCCGGATGAGAAATTCCTGATCATACCTGAGTGGTTTTTTATACCTGCAAAAAGCTTCGACAACTACTAGATAATATCCTTGGGCTTCGATCTCCTTGTAGGGGATATTTCTTTTTCGACAGAATTCTGTCCGCCCTATCTCGAACCATTCGAGATAATTCTTATTGTGAGCCACTCCCATTTGATCCGTCTCAGAATAGCGGACCTTTTCTTTGATCTGGATGTAGGATTGATGGAGAGATGAAGAAGCTTTCTTAGGCGACAAATTTTCCCAGTTTTGAGATTTCCTCATTGTAATATTTTCGGTAGAGAATTTCCCATTCTCTGCTTCCTTCTTTGATCGGTTTTTTTTGAGCGCTTATTTTATCTATCGCCTTCTTGTCCAAATGCTCGTAGAGTCTCAACTCCTCTTCGATGCTGTTGACGATGGATAGCCTGATTTCATTGGGCTCATCCAGGAATTCGACTTGGTCATCATTAAAAAGAGAGTTGAGAATCTGACGAGAGAGATAATTTATCTTTTCTCGAGATAAACGGACGCTCACAGAACGATATTCCTTTCTTTAGCCAGTTTTGACTTGATCATCCTAAACATGGTCTGGTATTCGATGTTCTCCTTCCTGATCTTTTCCATGTGCTCACTGAGTATCTCTCTGACCTCTTGGTCGAGCTTATCCTCCTTTTGAAACTCATCGGTAATCAGGTTCGTGACATCTTCGATCAGCTTGTTCTTGTTGTCTACGATGATTTTTTCATCTTTCATCAAGTTACGGACGATTACAAAAGCCATATGTTCGATTTGATTCTTGCTCAGTCTCATGTCCCCCTTAAAATACAATACATTCTCCCAAAATTCAAGGGCAGAGTTTGGAGGAAGGGCTTATTTCTTTTTTGAGGCGAGGTAAAGGGTGTAGACAAACCCCCCGAGACAAAGGGCAAAGATGAAGATCATAAAAAGAAGGGCATCAAGAGTCATCATCCTGCCTTAAAACTCTCCTGGTAATAATTTTATTCAGACTGATGAACACGGCTAGAGCAATGAACCATTGAAGAAGAATCGTGCCCAAAGAGAAAGGGGAGAATATTTTCAGCCAATTTTGGGGATCGTCCACATAGCTTTTCCAAAACCACCATCCGAGCATAGCCAGAAACTGGATGGGAAGCAAGAAAGAAACCAGAATGTCAAACCATCGCCCTAATCTGACCTGTCTTCCTGGAGCAGAGATAACTCTCATACGAAATTTTTTTGGGCCGAACTTGAGGAAAGCGAAGGTGAAAAAAAAGCCGCTGACCATCAAACCAAATGACCACACCCAATCTTGATTATTAAAAAAACCCATGCTCAACGCCGAAGGAAAGCCCAGGAGAAAACCAGCAACACACACAGCCAGTATAGCTCTCTTTCTCGAGAACCCGGCATCCATCAGAATCCTGGTGTCGAGTTCGAGCATCGAGATGAGAGAAGAAAAGGCAGCAAAGGAGAGAGCCAGAAAAAACAGGGCGAGGAAGAAAGATCCCGCCGGAATTTTCGAGAATAGATTAGGAATCCAGATGAACGTCAGGCCTTGATTGTCTGTTTTCATGACTTCCAGAACTTTCTGCTGAGAAAAGTCCTGAGCAGAAAAGAAGGAAAACACGGTGGGGATGACAGCCACCGCAGCTAGCAAGGAGGCCAGATTATTCCCGAAACCTATTGTCGTCGCTGTCAAAACAGGATTTTCCTGTTTGTGCGAGTAAACTGCGTAGGTCAGGATCAATCCCCAGCCTGCTCCAGTCGACCAAGCTGATTGGGTCAGTGCATGCAACCAAACTTTATGATCAGCCAGCCGAGCCAAGTTTGGCGAGAAGAGAAAATTGAGCCCCTCGAAAGCAGAGGGAAGAGTTAATGTCCTCACGCAGGCTATGATCAGGAGAAAAAAAAGGGACGGGATGAGAATTTTGTTGGCCCGCTCTATTCCCTTAACAACTCCAGCATAAATGATCAACGCTCCGATGCTTATGGCAGCCAGATGAAAAATAACCGGTTCCCAAGAGGAAGTAAAAGAACGCCAAGTTTCTGAGGAATTCTTATGAATCAACCCTTGAAAAGATGCAGTCAAAAAATATTTTAAACACCATCCAGTAACTACAGAATAATAAAACATGATGGCCGTGGTGACAAAGGCCACGAAAGTTCCCATCCAAGTGAATTTTTCACCCATGATCTTTCCAAACGAACCGATAACACCTCGCCTCGTTTTTTTCCCGATCGAAATCTCGATTATGAGAAGAGGAATAGACCACAGGAACAGGAAGAGAATCCAGGCGACGATGAAGGCACCGCCCCCTTGCTGAGAAACAATTCTGGGGAACCTCCATATATTGCCTGTTCCCACAGCCATCCCCATCCCGGCAAATATAATCCCCCAACGAGATGCAAACATTTCTTTTTTTCTCATCGGGTTTTTCTACGAATCAATGACTAAAAAGGGATGGATGCCTCCTCTCTCGGGGTCTGTCTTACCCAATGCCAACAGCTTTCCTTCGACACTGAATAACCTAAAAGTGGCTTTTGTCCTCTCTGAGGGCGATAAATAAGCATCATCCTGGTCTAATATTTTCAAAATATTCTCTGGAAAAATGAAGTTCCCATTCCTGGCCAGGGAAGCACCCCTCTCCTTGAGCACGATTTTCGGAAACTCCGGCAACAGGACTTCCATAGGAATCAGAAATCGATCGATCTCTCCCTGTTCAGCGTATTTCTTGATTTCCTCCAGGAGAAATCCATCTTCAAGCTTAAAATTTCCGACTGAGGTTCGATTAAGTTGGGTGAGATGAGCTCCGCAATTCAATGCTTGGCCGAGATCATGAGCGAGGGATCGGATATAAGTTCCCGAAGAACACCGGACCTCGAAATCAAAAAAAGGGGGGGCATACGAGATCAACTTAAAATCGTAGACTATGACTTTGCTAGACCGCAGCTCGAATTCCTTATTTTGTCTGGCGAGGGTATACAGCGGTTTTCCTTTGTATTTTTTTGCCGAAAACGGAGGGGGAAATTGTTCAATCTCTTCCTGAAATTTCCTCATTGCATCAAGAAGGCGAGTCCGAGACGGGTATTCCAGGCACTCCTCGGAGGTAGGTTCGCCTGTTGAATCGTAGGTATTGGTGGAGAAACCCAGTCTCATCCGACCTTGATATTCTTTATCTACTTTGGAGAAAAATGAGAAAAGCCTAGTAGCCTTGCCAACAGCCACGACAACAAGACCTGTGGCCAGGGGATCAAGAGTCCCATAATGTCCCACCTTGCTTTTGCTAAAAAGTTTTCGTATCTCGATGACGACACGATGAGATGTGAGGTCTTTGGGTTTATCCACCAGGATAAGGCCGTCCATTATTAGCCTATGATCAATAAACGTCTTGCTTTTCTGTGGCTTTAGTCCTGGGTTGCTCGGTTAGGAGTTGCTCCACCGTCTTCGGGATTTCCTTAAGCAGATTCTCATATTTACCCGTAACAGGAAATCCGGCGGCATGAAGATGTCCTCCTCCTCCAAAATATTCAGCGATAAGCGCAGCATTCGCCGACCCTTTCGATCTAAGACTGACTCTGTAAGTATCCTTTTTCATTTCTTTGAAAAAAAGAACGATTTCCACTCCCTTGATCGATCGGGCTAAGGTAGTTATATCTTCTGTATCTATTTCTCTCAAGTTGAGGGATTCGAGATGCTTCTTGAACATGCTGATTATGGCAATGTTTCCCTTATCGTTCATTTGGAGAGTAGAGAGAACTTGTCCCAGGAGTTTGATTTTTTCAGGTGGATTATTGTTATACAAGCGCTCAGACACTTCGGTCGGGTTGGCCCCTTGATTGATCAATTCAAAACAGACTTCGAAGGATCTCGCGTTTGTGTTGGAAAATTGAAAAGATCCCGTATCCGAGATGATCGCACAGTACAAATAGCTGGCTATGTCTGGAGTTAGGTCAACATTTAGTCGTTTACTCAACAGATAGACCATCTCAGCCACAGCCGAGGCTTCTGGATCGACCCAGTTGATATCGGCATAGTGATAGTTAGAATGGTGGTGATCGATATTCACCTTGAAATAGTCCTGAATGTTGTCTTGTCCAGAACGGACCACACTCGCACACTCAAGTAGGACCACCATATCATAGATCTTTGCCGGAATCTGTCCTACTTGGATAATGTCATGATCAGGAAAATGATTGAAAGGGAAAGGTGTCCTGTCTTTGTTAATAAAGGCCATCTCTTTTCCCAACAATCCTCCCATAAAATA
>JABAOF010009375.1_pt2 | contig 15266 bp, 18 predicted proteins | sample 7062171 | NCBI WGS metagenome assembly JABAOF01 (sample SAMN14538628, study PRJNA623070) | marine sediment metagenome | biome: marine biome [ENVO:00000428]; feature: marine pelagic biome [ENVO:01000023]; material: deep marine sediment [ENVO:00002113] | place: India: Gulf of Khambhat ...
TGAAAATCAGAGATGTCAAGTTTGTAATTCATCAAAATATTTTCTCTGATAATAAAATAGTAGTTGCATTAGTTAAGTGTGATTGTGAATTTTATTAATTATTTACAAAAATATTGAAATTTTATCTGTTTATGATCTTCTTAATTCTAGGAAGAATTAAAAAAGTTAATATAACTAAAATAAATAATGGTTCTTGATTGTATTAAGGGAACATTGGTATTTGGTGCCATTGGAGATGCAATGGGAGCACCTGTTGAACTCTGGAGTCCAGAATTTATGAAAAAAAAAGTTGGTACATGTATGATTAGTGGATTCATCAAGACACATAAAAATGATTTCCCAGGTCAGTATACGGATGATACTGAAATGACAATTGGTGTTGTAGAAAGCATCATTGAAGCTAATGGTATCAATAAGAAGAATCTATTGAAATATTTTGCAAAGAATTATAATAAGAATCGAGGATATGGGATGATAACAAGTGATTTCCTCGAAAAAGCTGCAGACAATGATTTTGGATTCACATCACCCCCAAAAGAAGGAAAATCTTCAAATGGTGCACTAATGCGAACCGCACCACTTGCTCTCTTTTATCATAAATATCCAGATAATGATATTCTGACCGCTGTTAAAAAGAACTGTGAAGTGACAGGGCATACTTCTGNNACTTCTGACAACTCTATTGATTCCTGTTTTGTACTTTGCAAGTTCATACAATTCCTCCTATCAATGCACGGGAAGATACTAACTAAGGACAATTGTATTAAAGAACTCAGAAAAATCATCAGCGGAATTGAAAATAATGAACTATCAAATTGTATTGATAGTATTCTGTCTGGAATTGCTGCTGATATTCCTGAGAATGTTATGGTAGAGGGAATTCGGCCAATATTGTATAATATTGATGCAATGGAAACTTTGTGCCTGGCCTTTTTGGCATTTATCTCTCATATTGATGATCCAATGGAAGCAATTAAATTTGCCATCTCATATGGAGGAGATACAGATACTATTGCAGGAATTGTTGGATCGTGTATGGGTACATATGTTGGATTTTCGTCCATTCCAAAGAATCTCCTAGACACATTGGAAAATGCTGAATACATTGAAAAATTGGGAATTGAGCTGTATAAGCAAATTAGTATCAATGAAAGTGTAAGATTAAATATACCAGCTCCTTTTTCTGAAGATACTTACATCTAATTTATTTTTTTTATGTCAAGTATAACTGGATAGTGATCACTTGCACTACTTCTCAAAATCTTACTGGTCACTTCAAAATTATGTCCTATCTCTCTACTAATATAAAAATGATCTATTATTTCTCTTTTATTAAATCCTGTAAATTTGACTTCTGTTGCATTTAATGGTTTAATATAAGTTAAAAATTCATCCAATTCTACAAATAGATTTTTCATTTGAATAGGTCGCATTATTAATGCTTCCTCTTTGCCTACTATAGCGGTAAGTCTATCTCTTTCTATCTTATTAATATCTATCAATCCATGAGGATAATTCATATCTCCACCCAATATCACATTTTGTATGCCATAATCATTCATTGACTGTTTAATTGTACTTGCTATATTACTTATATTATTTTTAAATCTCTCTGGATTTCTACTATAATCTTCTTCAACATGTGTAACATAAAGAAGAACAATTTGATCATCAATTTGAATAATACATTCTATTAAGATTCTATTGGATCCAATATTAAATGTTCTCTTGTTAATGAGAAGAGTATTACCAAAAACTCCATTTGCTAAGAAATAATATTTTGGTACTGAACCAGGTAGATAATGAGTACGTGCAATGAAATTTTCTTTTAATCCAAATTGTGATATTTTTTCAATAATTGGATAAAAATTTCCTGCTTCAATAGGTTGCTCTTCATCCTTAACTGATGTCATATCAGTCATAAGCAAAAAATCAACATTTTTATCTTGGATAAAATTCAAAGCATGAAGATAATTTCTTTTTACTTCATCTAATTCACCACACATTTTAACAAAATTATGAACATTGAAAATCATAAATCTATATACTCCAATGTTTTTAGGCTCGGGCCCATCATCATGACATGCTCCCTCTATATTTCGTGGTTCTCCTTTGTACAGATATGGAGATTTATATGGAAGTTGCTCTTGGTACTGATTAGTGGATGATATTTTTTCCTTAATTTTACCATCTTCATAAACATTTTCTAAATTTATAATTGATATATCCCTAAGTTCTCCAATACCACCTCGTTGCAAATTTAGTATTATACTCTTTTGTAGCTCAAAATAATCTTTTTTTGCATTGATATATTTATATTTATAATTATTTGAATTCATTAATTTATTATATATATATATTACAACAAATTTTTTATTTCATTGTAATGTTCAAAAATCAACAACTACAACTTTGCTTTTAAGATATTTATCATCATAATTTTTACAATGTCCAAATGCATTAATACCAAGATATACACCGTTTAAATTCAATGTGTTTTTTGAATGTGAATGGCCACATAACCATATTTTTATTGGATCTTTTATTAAATATTCAAGATCTGATGCAAAACGATCATGATGAATTATATATTGTGGTGCACTGTATCTTGGAACAATGAGTTTTTTAGTCGGAAGATGGTGAGTTATAACAACTATTTTTTTATCATGATTCTCTTTAATTGCACCTTTTAGCCATTTTAAGTCATCATAGTGTAATTTTTTAATACCTTTCCAGGTGATACTATTATTATTTTTATAAATGCGCAGATCATCACCAACTATTTTGGAAGGTCTATTAATAATGTCTGACCATAGGGTAGCACCCAAAATTGTGGTTTTTTCATTTAATTTAAAACTGCTTCTATTAAGGAAATTTACATTTGGATATTTACTAACTAAATAATCTATTTGATTATTGTGTTCATCAATGTTAATATAGTTTGTTCTTCGATGATGATTCCAATATTCATGGTTTCCAGCAACAAGAAATACATTTTCATAATTGTATGAACACCATTTTAGATGTTGATCATAATTTTTAAAAAATGGATTTCCAATATCACCACAAAGAGCTAAATTTTTTGAAACAACTGGCACTCTTGGTACCTCCTTCCTATATTCACCATGCAAATCAGATATATATTGGATGCTCAAATTTCTTTTTAATATTGCAGGCCTAATATATCTAACATATCGTCCAATACATGAAAGCATTAATTTATTAATAGAATAGATAATCTATTCTATTAAAGAACATATAAGTTTTTAAAATAAAAATTCTAGAGTTTTACTTTTTCGTTTATTATCATCAACTTCTCTTTTGCGAATGTCAGAATAGTTTGCCATCTGTTTTGCAAACATAGGCCAAACAATATAAACATTTAATTCTCCTTTTTGAGAAAGTCTTCCTAAGAATCTATCGATATGTGTCAATTTCAAATTATCTACCTTGTAGCTCAATACTTTATCATAGCATTTTGCATTGAACATTACAAAATGGAGAGAACAAAAATCACCCGTTTTAACCATATGATCATTTATTTTTTTTTGATTTCGGCAGTAGTAGACTCCACCCAAAAGAATATCCCAATCATCTGGCAAATTATCAACAGCTTCTTTCCAAATCTTATTTGAATTTTCATGGAGAACTAAATCATCCTCGATTATATGAATATTGGGCATATTGTTCTCTTTTGCTTGCTTAATTAAAGTAATAAAACTTTCTGCTGTTCCACTTGCTGGATTTTTTTTATTATCTATTGCATCAAATCGTACAAGTTCATATTCTTCACCCATTTTTTTAATCTCTTCAGTAACATGTTCCCATCTATCAGTTCTTCTTTTTAGGTTTATACAGAATATTTTTGGCATTTTATATATTATAATTATTTAATAATTGCATTCAGGTGGAACTTTTATGCCAGCTCTTTTATATGTTACACAAAGATCAAGTTTTGCTCTTTGGCAAAAATTATCACAGACATTTACTCCGCTTCTATCAAAATTAGAATATTGAATAGCGCAAAAATTTTCCACTCTATAGTAATTTGTTATATAGATAATGAATGAGATTAATAGTAATAATAAAATTAGATTAGTCATGTTTTTATATATAAATAAAAAAAATATATTACTTTAAAATATAATGACAGAAACAGGAATTTATCTATACTATGCAAATTGGTGTGGACATTGCGTGCAATTTAAGCCAGAATGGGAGAAGATAAAAGCAGAAATAGATAAGGCAAAGAAGGAAGGAAAAATGATAACATATGAAGAATATGAAGATGGAGCAAACAAAGACGTAATGGAAAGAGAAGGTATTGGGGGATATCCAACGATTAGAATTAAGAAGAATGGTGAAATGAAAGAGTATACTGGGCCAAGAAATGCTAAAGTTATTTTGGAAATACTGTTTGATAAGAGTGAACAACAAACAGGTGATGATTCTGGATTTAAACAATGTGGTGGTGGAAAATTGGAAAAATCAAAGCGATACAATGATCGGGAATATAAGATAAAATACTTAAAATATAAGGCTAAATATTTGAAGCTACATAGCAATTTAAGATTTTAGCTTTTTAGAAAACTAAATATTTGATTCCCCCAATAGTTTTCTGAAATGAAATTATAGAAGATAATTTTATAAAACCCTAATATATAAATGGAACATAAGTATTTAAAATATAAATCGAAATATAAAAACTTAAAAGAAAACCACCAAAAAGGAGGGGAAATTACCAAGTGTAGAAAATGTACTGAATTAGAATTTAAGGATGATTATAATAAATCAATCAGTTTATTAATACATCTAACATCATTACAGAGACTTAAATTTGGATGGGAGTTTAATCAAGACATACGTGCACTAAGTAATCTAACAAAATTGCAAACATTAGAATTTGGGACAAGATTTAATCAACCAATAGATGCATTAAGTAATTTAACATCATTAAAAGAATTGAAATTTAGTGAATTTTCATATTTCAATCAACCAATAGATGCACTAAGTAATTTAACTTCATTGGAGACTTTAGAATTTGGAGATTTTTTTAACCAACCAATAGATCCATTAGCAAATCTTACATCATTAAAGAAATTAAAATTTGGGCAAGAATTTAATCAAGATATTAGTGCACTAAGTAACTTGACACAATTGCAAACAATAGAATTTGGATACAATTTTAATCAAGATACAAATGTATTAAAAAATTTAACATCATTAAAAGAGGTAAAACTACCTAATATCACTACAGGCATTGTAATTTCGGCATAATTTGAATGTTATAATAATATAGAGAATATTTATAATAGTTAAAAATCTACTATAAATATATTAGATGGAAAACAAATACGATAAAAAATATCTAAAATATAAACTCAAATATTACAATTTCAAAAACTCTTTGCAAATAGGAGGATCAGAATTGTGCGAAAAATGCCATAGACTAAAATTAAAAGAAGACTATGATGATTCAATTGATGCAATTATTTATTTGACATCATTGCAAACACTAATATTTGGTAGTATGTTTAATCAACCAATCGATCCCTTAAGAAATTTAACATCATTAAAAATAATAATATTTGGTGACTGGTTTAATCAACCAGTAGATTCATTAGGCAATTTAACATCACTAGAAACATTAGAATTCGGAAGTGAATTTAATAATAGTATCAATGCATTGAGTAAATTAACATCATTGAAATCATTAAAATTTGGGAGTAAATTCAATAAGAATATAAATGCATTGGGTAATTTGACATCATTAGAAACATTAGAATTTGGATATGAGTTTGATCGTTCATTAGAACCACTATTTAATAACACATCGCTAAAATTAACACTGCCAGCAAGTTACAATAATGCATTAACTCCAATGCATTTGATTAAACAAAATTTTCCTCAATTAACTTTGTATTCTTAGAATTAAAACTAATATTTTTCTAAAAATATATTCTATTATTATAAAAATAAATTAATGATGAATTTAATCCATAGTTTAAAATGGATGTTTTTTGGAAGTTTATTTATTGGAATATTTTTGAATGGAATGAATATATTGGCCTATAGATATACAGATTTGTATTTATCATATACACTAATATATTCTGCACTATTAATGGCCTCTAATATGTCTATTTTGGAAATATTAATGTTTTATGACCATAGTGGACAATTTGAACTTAATTTATTTATACTGTTCGTAGTTTTATCTATAATATCTACGATAATGCTTAGAGAACAATTTATGGTAAATGATAAGCAGTGGCTAAAACGGATGATTAGCCACCATTCAACAGCACTAACTACTTCATATAAAATAAAAGAAAAGACAAAAAATGAAAAAATTAAAAAATTAGCAAATGATATTATAGAAACACAAAAAAGAGAAATTAAGCTTATGAAAGAGTTATTATAATAGATAAGTTGGCGTTTTATTATTTCTAATATTTATATTTTGATGAATAAGTGTATCAATTGCTAAAACTATTGACAAAAGTAATAAATTTGTTACATTCATAGCATCTTTGTTTTTATAAAATAAAAATAGTATATAAAATATAAGAAGAAGAAGGATGCTATGCATAATACTTTCCCATTCGGCCCATTCGTAGAACTTTTTTAATATATTTCCTGTCATTTTACTATATTTAATATAAATATAATAAATGAAAAATGCAAATTAAATAATGAAAAATTGATATTTTATTTCATTAAATGTCTCATTATGATTTATAAATATTAAATTTATCTGAATGATAATTTAAAATGGCTGATTCCATTTTTCAGGAAGTTCTTGATTTTTGGTTTGATAAGAAAAATACCCATATGTGGTTTAGTGCGACGCTAGAAGATGATAAATTAATAAAAGAAAAATTCGAAAGATACTTAAATCTTGAACTTTCCCAAGAACCATCTCTTTCAGATAAAATTGGCATTATCATACTTTGGGATCAGATGGTTCGCCACTTTTATCGAGGAGATGAAAGTAAAATATCCCATTATCACACGAAGGCACTTGAATTAGCATCTAGTATGTTAGAAAAAAGTGAAGACTTATTGCTACCACCCGGACAAAGATGTTTTTTACTTCTGCCACTTCGCCACACATTTGATGAGCAGTATCTAGAGATTGTTATTAATCGGATCAAAGTTTACAAGAGCGAGCACAAAGATTCAGTTGAACCATCAATCTATAATAGATTTTTTAGAGCAACTCTTCAAGCATACTCAAAAATAGTAACCCATAAACTAGAACTTGAACCAATTAATGAGAGGATAATTAATGAAGAGATATTTAAAATTCTTGATGATAGTGCCATTCCTAATCTAGCGGAAATATCTGATCTGAAGCGCCAATCTCATTTCTCTTCAGAATTTCGTAGAGTTCTTGAGATGTTAGATGATTATGGTGGGATTACAATTTCTATTTCAGGCGGTGTCGATTCAATGGTTTGTAGTTTTGTCCTGCATCATCTTCTAAAGAAAACAGGCAAGAAACTTATTGCTGTAATGGTAAACTACAATAACCGTGATACTTGTCATCTTGAAATCGAATTAGTAAAACGTTGGTGTCAGCTTTTAGATATTCCACTCTATATTCGACACATAAAGCATCTTCGAAGAGATAGATCAAATGATAGGCAACTGTATGAGGAAATTACTAGAACCTTTCGATTTGACCTCTATAAGAGATTTGGATATCCAGTCGTGTTAGGCCATAACAGAGATGATTGCCTTGAAAATATTATTACAAATATCAGAAAGTCTAGATCTTATAAGAATTTGTACGGAATGAGTTATATTGGAACAGAAAATTCAGTTACGATAGTTAGACCTATGTGCGATATACCAAAGTCTGAAATTTACAAATTTGCTAAAGAATATAAGATTCCTCATCTTTATGATTCAACGCCTTCATGGAGTGATCGAGGAAGAATTCGTGATAGTCTAATCCCATTTCTCAATCAGTTTGATCCAGCATTTATTCCAGGTTTATTCAATTTGGCAGATTCTATGAGTGAAATATACAGTATCTATGATACAACTCTCATAAATGCATTTAGAGATACTAAGATGGAATTTGGAGAAACCGATGTTATTATTAAAATCTTGGAAGAATCACCAGAAAGAAATCATGGTTTTCAATTTTGGAAAGACATTATATACTCAATCACGAAACATTATAAAATTAAAGCACCAAGCAATAAATCAATCAGATCATTTTGCAAACGAATCGAAAACACACAGTATGGTAAGATCAGATTACATGAACGGTTTATATTTAAATACAAACCATCCGGTCTATTTGCAAAATTTTAAGATTTAATTTTTCTATTACTTAAAAGTATATAACATTTTTTAAATGAAATTATACTACTTATCCAGAGATGGTGATAACTATAGATTTATTAGAGATATGATAAAAATCGGAAAAAATAATCCCCATATTTTCAACAACTATTCAAGATATATGAAACATATAAATTCAAATCCAGCTATGAAAAGAGAATATAGTAGACTCTCTTCATTTATTAACGAAATGTACAATCATTCTGGATTATATAATTATCAAACCACCGGTCAAGTTGGTGGTCAAGTTGGTGGTCAGATGGAAGCTGTTGCTATAGTTGGTATTGGATCAAGTGTTTCTATGTCGATGATGTTACTTGCAGTCGGCTCATTTTTAATCTACAACTATTTATCAGAAGAAGAAAAACCAAGACGAAAATGTCATCCAGACTATCCACTTATATCAAAAGATGAAATTATAGAAACATCAAATATTATGTCAAAACTATCTCCAATGCTATCTAAACCTGAAACTTTAGATGAAATAAAGAAACTCTCCAGTGAACTAGATGGATATATGCAATACCTACTCAATGCAACTGAACTTGGTCTAAGTGCAGGTGCAATTGTTGCGACAGAGGGAATGGGAGGAGATATAGTTGTAAAATTACTATTTTCAGTATTTGATGTTATTGGATTTTTGAATTTCTTAATTGAAACAACTGAGAAAATGGAAGATCCAGATTTAATGAGAATATTTGCAGATATTTTAAATATAGATTTTAGAGATGGACCATTCGGAGTGAAATGTTGGGTCAACTATATTATTGAAGATTATGGTAGAGACAATCCAATCATTCAAAAAATATGTAATTTTTACGATAATATAGAAGAAAAGTTTACGGAATATGTTGGAAAAATAGTTGGAGGTTTAATTCCTGATGTTCCAAGACTAGTAACAGCTGAAATATCAAAAGAAATTGTAAAATATGAAAAACATAAAATATTTCATTTCTTGGATCAAAAATATCATAAGATAGACAAAAAAGTTAGAAAGCTTGTACAGGATCCAAGTAAACTAGATAAAGTGTTAGACAAAATATTGGAAACTATGAAAGATTACATTGTAAATCTACCAGAAAAACTACCAATTATTGTCAAAGAGGTTATTAAAAAAAATGCTGAGGTAGGTGCATTAGCCACCCCTATTCCATTTGCAGGTATTGGATCACGGATTATTGGAGAAATTGCAGGCGAAACAGCAGCTGAATCTTTGGCTCTTGTTAGTAAAATAACAGGGCTCAAAAATCTTGAACAATTGGGTGTACCAGTTGAGGGCATAGATAAATTCTTCGAAACACTTATTCAACATTCTGCTTTAATATCCGATGGAATTCATAAATCTTTGGCAATTATGTTTTCATTAGTTTATATCCTAAAATATTGCTCTAGTCAGTAAAAATAAAAATCATGATTATGATAATTACCAAAAAAACAATTCGCAAACCACGAGTTGTTGTCAAAAAATTCCTTAGAGTAAAAAGACTCTTAGTTAGATAGTATCCTTCGTCATCATATCCTCTCTTGCGATAGTATGGCTTAACCCCAATACCAGAAATAACAGAAATATCATCAAATCCATTTGCGAAAGCAATTCTCTCAGCTTCCTTTAGAAGACGAGTTCCGAAACCATAATGCTGAACATTGTTACCACGGTTCCTGTTCACTTGGACGACTGAGCCATATACATGAAGTTCGCGGATCATTGCCGTTCCTACTAGTTCAGGGAAAACCATTTCGTAACGGTTTCGAAATCCTCGCTTAGATATGAATCCAGCATTATTACTCAACCGGAGTCGTAGGAAACCATAAAGATGGTTCTGATCAGGACTCTCATATGATAGATAATACTCGATTCCATCAGATGCATCATATTTTTTGACAAATAACTGTGCGTTAGATAGGTCAGTCTTCTTCCCCTTAACTTCGCGACATCTGATGCATCGACATTTCTTTCCACGAACATGTAGTTCATTCTGAAGAACTTGGNNTGGAAAATGATCCGCATCCATCAATACTATCAAGGTTTACCATATATATTTCAGGAATGTCACGAATAACACGGTTAAGACGGATCCAAGGATGAACAATACTCTTAACATAGATAATCAACTCAAAAAGTGGGTTGACCATCTTCTTCTTTCCATCAATCTCCATTTCAACAATACTCTCAGCATAAGGCTTATAGGTTCCCTTATCATACCACTCCTTAATTTTTGTCCAAGGAATAGTCATACATGGATAAATTTTCCACTGATCAGCCTGAAGATCTGGAGTGTAGAGAATACGTTCAAACATCTTCTTGTCCTTTTCGTATGAACTGCCTGGAAGATCAGGCATAAGATGGATATCAACCTTGAAACCACAATCCTTTAGCATCTTGATTGCTCTAATTGTAATTTTTGTTGGACACTGGCGATTAATGATCTTAAGGATCTTATCATCAGTGTGCTGAACACCCAGCTGAACACGAGTCACGCCAAGCCAGCGCATTTCGATCAGGGCATCTGGTGTAATCTGATCCGGGCGGGTTTCAATTGTGAGGCCAATGATTCGACACTTCGCGTTCTCATTAAGACGATGCTCTTCCTCAATGCTCAACTTCTCTCGAGGATTATTATTGAAATCCTTATCCCAAAGTGTGTTAGCAGCATAAAAAAGATCACGAATAAACTCATATCTATATTTTTTAGGGAAAGAATGCCAAGTTCCCCCAAGAATAATCAGTTCGATCTTATCAATAGGAAGACCATTAGCCAAATATGCCTTGATACGATCACGAAATTGTAGAATCGCATCAAACTTGTTCCGGTTGGCACGGCGAACTCCTGGCTCATTGAAGATGTAACTTCTAGGCTGGGCCTGAAAACCATTACCTTCGTGAGCAGGTTCATTTGGACAGTAGTAACAGTTGAATTTACAGCTAAATGCCTGACCATTAGGATTTGGACTTGCTACAACTGTAATTACCATTACGCCACTATTCGCCCGAAAATTCTTACCACGGAAAAATTGTTCAATGCGAGGATCTGAATCAATCTCTCCATCTGCTAACATCGTGCGATAAGTATACAAAATGTTCGGATTGCTTGGTTGTATCTTAAATTCTTTTCTCAATTTTTGACGAAGAAATTTTATATCCTTGGTATCATTAAACTCTGATGCCATTAATTTCGTAACAAATTTTCGCATCTTTTTCTGATTATCAATAAACTTATGGGGTTTGGGAATGACATCTTCAATATCACCCAATTCAATCTTTTCATTTGTTGTAAAATCACTAGGTACCATATATGATGGTACTTCATCAGACATGATGATTGTGTCTTTAGTAATACTAAATTTTTTTGATCATCACAAATAAAAGAAATATCAATTTTTTTTATTTATTAGAAACATATATAAATGCTAATAATTTTAGCATTACTTATTCTTCTTATTTTATTTAATAGTAAATGTTTAGAGGGATACGATAAAGATATATATCCTAATTACAGGTGGGACATACATAGATGTTTGGACAATAAGTGTTTAATAAAATTCGCAAATAGATGTACCCAATGGTGCACAGAGCAACCACCAAATATTGTTGATGAAAACGAATGTATATATAAATGTAAATATATGGCAGATTTATACTCAAAAGAACTACCACAAAATATAACTATCAAAAATCAATGGTACAATTTTGGACAATTTATATGTTAATAAATCAATCAGTCCATTCTGAACCTGTCCAAATCATTAACAGTTCAAGTTGGTCCCCAGTATAATCATTTGGCTCAAGGATGGGCATTGGCCAATCAGCCGCATCGTGATAAAATTCATTATTAAACTCCAGAGTAAGTGTTATAAATTCTATTGGAGTAAATAGAGTCTTATTTGTACTACCAATTCCATTGTAAGAGATGTATACTACCATCTTGTTCTTAATATATTATTTTATTAAAAGAATATTCAATAATATCAAATTTCAATTTTATTTTATAAATAAATATTAGTATCTATGCATAAGCTAATAATAATTATCATTATAATTTATTTAATTTGTTTGGCATATAGTAGTAAATATAAAATAGAACCATACTATGACATAACGCCATACAATTTCCACTGGAATATTTTCAAATGTTTAGATGTAGATTGTTTGAAAAAGAAATCAAAGGAGTGTTATGATTGGTGTAATAATTGGAGTGAATTGGGGGGGAGACATAATTGCAGGATGAGATGTCTTGATTATGCCGATATACAGGCGAGCCAATTGAAATTCAATAACTACTTTTGGAACAGAGAATTGCCAAAATTCAAATACTATGCCCTTCACCATAGATGTGGAGATTATTCATCTGCTCCGTACGGGAATCCTAATAAATAATTATTATTTTATAATTATTTATTACGGGAATCCTAAAAAATAATTATTATTTTATAATTATATTTATCAACTATAATTATAAAATGGATATAGCAGAAAAATATATAAAACTTGAGCCGATTGAGCATATCCTGAAAAGACCAGGAATGTATATAGGTGGAGTTGAAGAAATAGAAGATAGCATTTGGATACTCCTGGAAGATAAAATAGATGATAAGATAATAAAATATTCACCAGGTCTCTATAAAATATTTGATGAGATTATTGTGAATGCATATGATCAAACTATTCGCGATCCAACTGTTTCAACCATAAAAGTTGAGATAGATCAAGATAATAATAAAATTGTCGTCTATAATGACGGAAGAGGTATTGATGTTGTCATCCACCCAAAAGAGAAAGTTTATGTTCCTGAATTGATCTTTAGTGAACTTAGAACATCAACAACTTTTGGAAAAGAGGGAGAAAAAGAAGTTAGAATAACAGGTGGTATTCATGGTTTGGGAGCAAAATTAACAGCCATTTTTTCTACTTATTTTAAAGTTGAAGTTGGTGACCCAATTAATAAGAAGAGTTTCAGTCAATTTTATAAAAAGAATCTATCATTCAAATCAAAACCAGTTGTCAAAGACTATGATAAAAGTTCTGGTTATGTAAGAATTACTTTCAAACCGGATCTCAAATATTTTAAAATGGATAAACTGTCTGATGATCTGGTCGGTCTCATGAAAAGGAGAGTTTATGATCTGGCTGCCCTAACAGGAAAAGAAGTTAGTGTCTACTTGAATGGGAATAAACTGCCAATTAAAAACTTTCCATCATATGTGAATATGTATGGAAAAACAGAGCAAGTTCGAGAAAACTGTGATCCAAAAAGTGAAAAATATGATGAAGGAAGATGGAAGATTATAGTGACTCCAAGTAATGGTAGATTTAAACAGATATCGTTCGTTAATGGTATCTATACATCACATGGTGGACGACATGTTGACTATATTGTTAATAGAATGGTGAAAGAGATAAAAGAGTATATTGAGAAGAAATACAAAACACAGAAAATAAGAAGTCAATTTATCAAAGACCAAATGTGGATTTTTATTTCAAGTGTTATTGAAAATCCTACTTTCTCTTCCCAGACTAAAGATGAATTGATGACCCCAGTTGCAAAATTTGGATCTAGCTGTGAAATTTCAAGTGGCTTTGTTTCTAAATTCTTTAAAAAATTAGATTTCGATTCCATCATCAAACAACAAATAAGATATATTCAAACGGTTGCTTTAGAAAAATTAGATATTAAAAAAAGACCCAAAGTTACAGGAATCAAGAAATTGTATGATGCAAATTTTGCCGGAACAAAAAAATCCAGAATGTGTACCCTTATCCTAACTGAAGGTGATTCTGCGAAAGCAATGGCAATATCTGGTCTTAGTGCTATTCCAAAAGGAAATAATATATTTGGTATTTTTCCCCTCAAAGGTAAACTACTCAATGTCAGAGAAGCAACACATAAACAGATTTTGGGCAACGAGGAATTTAAGAATCTAAAGAAGATTATTGGATTATCTACTGGCAAAGTTTATGATGAGACAAATATTTCAGAGCTAAGATATGGTAGTATTGTACTGATGATGGATGCTGATGTTGATGGATCACATATTAAAGGTTTGTTTATCAATATGATGCACTACTATTGGCCATCTTTGCTAAAAATAGATGGTTTCATAAAAGTATTCATTACGCCGGTTGTAAAAGTAACACTAAAAGATAAAATCCATGAATTTTATACATTAAAAGAGTATGAGGACTGGAAAAAGAAAACTAAAGATTACAAAAAATGGAGCATTAAATACTACAAGGGTCTTGGTACTAATACTTCTGCAGAAGCAAAAAAGTATTTTGAAAATCTTGATAAGCATGTTATTGGTTTAAATTGGATAGAAAATAGTGATGATTCAATCAAACTTGCTTTCGCAAAAGAGAAAGCTGATGAAAGAAAACAGTGGCTAAAAGAGTATGATAAGGATGATATTGTAGATTTTACAGTTAGACATTTTACTTTTAAAGATTTTATCCACAAAGAATTAATCCACTTCTCAAATTATGATAATATTCGTTCCATTCCAAATGTTGTTGATGGACTAAAACCATCCCAAAGAAAAGTATTGTATGGTGCATTTAAAAGAAATCTAACCCAAGATGTAAAAGTAGCCCAATTTGTAGGTTATGTAAGTGAACATACTTCATACCATCATGGAGAGATGAGTTTAGCAAATACAATAATTGGTATGGCACAAAATTTCGTTGGTTCAAATAATGTTAATCTATTGACACCAAAGGGTCAATTTGGTACTAGACTCATGGGTGGTAAGGATCATTCAAGTCCAAGATATATTTACACAAAATTGGAAGAGATTACACGACTAATCTTCCACAAGGATGATGATCCACTTCTTGAATATTTAGACGATGATGGCTTTCCGATAGAACCAAACTACTATATGCCAATTATTCCGATGATTCTAATAAATGGAAC
>JABAOF010018183.1_pt2 | contig 15265 bp, 13 predicted proteins | sample 7062171 | NCBI WGS metagenome assembly JABAOF01 (sample SAMN14538628, study PRJNA623070) | marine sediment metagenome | biome: marine biome [ENVO:00000428]; feature: marine pelagic biome [ENVO:01000023]; material: deep marine sediment [ENVO:00002113] | place: India: Gulf of Khambhat ...
TTCGGATTGCAGCTTCAGCACCGACCAGGCCAGAAGAACCAGACGACCGGCAGAGATGAAGTCTACAGTTCCCAGGCGCCGGAGCCTCTTGAGATAGTCCTTGGAGAATCTGACGAGGTCAATGTCCCAGGGATCGAAGGACTGCTCTATCACTAGGTCAAACACGGCGGCGATGCCGCTCTCGAAGCGGGCTTCTGCCGGGAAGGTGTACCCCTGTTGAACCTGTGCGAGTAACTCCACGTAGCCGTCTATCTTCCCCGTACTGTCTTCCTCCAGCGCTTTGTGGAAGAGGAGATGATTCAGAACCTCTTCATACTCCTGGCTCATGCTGCTGCCTCCGCCTCAGGAACCTCCTCTACGATCTCATCCAAGTCGACCCTCATCACAACCTTGGAGACGGCCTGCTGGCTCATGGTCACGCCGATGATGTGATCCGCCTCCTTCAGGCTTACCTTTCGGAGGGAGATCTGGATGAATTGAGCCGCGTGGGAACTCGCTCTGATCATCATCGCTATTCTCTCGGCGTTGACGGCATCCAGATTCTGATCGACCTCGTCCAGGAGGTAGAACGGAGACGGTTCGTGCTCCTGAATGGCAAAGATGAAGGCCATGGAGACGAGGCTCTTCTCACCGCCCGATAGGGCTTCGAGGCGCAGAAACCGTTTCTGCGCCGGCCGGGCTCGAATGATTAACCCGCCTTCGAAGGGATTCTCCTCATTCTCCAGCAGCATCTCGGCCTCTCCGCCTTCGGAAAGCTGCTGGAAGATCTGGACGAAGTTATCGCGAATGGAGCTAAATACTCCCGTGAGGCCTGCCTTCTTCCGACCCTCGAGCTCCCCCACCAGTTGCAGGAGATTCTTCCTCTCCTTCTTCAGACGAGCGAGTTCCTCCCTAAGCTCGTCGTGTCTTGACTGCTGAGCCTCATAGTCCTCGAGAGCTCTCAGGTTCACCGCTCCAATTGAGTTCAGGGCCTTCTCGCAACGCGAGATCGTGGATCGGATCTCTTCCATCGGCGGAAGGTCGCCCTCCAAGGGGCCGATCTCTTCTACCCTCGTTTCCGCCTCTTGGAGCCTCTCCTGCAGCGTCAATGCCTGGTCGGCCAGGCTCAGCAAGAAGTCCTCTGTAGCCTCCAGTTTGCTCTCTAGCTTGGAGAGTTTCGCCTCCAGTTCCGTCTTCTCCCGGAAGGCGCTATCCCTCCCTTCTCGCACCCCCTTCATGTCGGCGAGAATGCTATCCTCCATCTTTTGCAGTCCAAGGATTTCCTCCTCGACACCCGACAATCTCCCTTCGAGGTGTCCCACGGTCTTCTCGTTGTCAGCGATGCCGTTGGTAAAGACGTTCAGTCGTCTCCCCAGCTCTGCCTTTCTCTCCTCCTGGAGGGCCATCTGGCTTTCCAGTGTCTTCTCCAAGGATCGGAGCTCACTCAACCTCTCTTGCGATGACAGCTTTTCGGCCTGAAGATCTCTGAGTTTCCTTCCGATCCGGTCTGGGGTGATGTGGGCAACCTCCTTCCTTCTGGCTTCCCTCCCATCTCTCAGCTTCTGCAATGTCGTCACGACCTCAGACAGGTTCTCTTCGACGGATGCGCGTGTTTGCTTGGCCTCCTCATGCTGGGCTATCTTCTCCTCCAGCCCTTTCTCCGAGGCCTTTAGCCGCTTGCGGGCCTCCGCGAGCCTCTTCCCTGCGACCTCAGCTTGGGAGAGCTTGTCCATCTCCTTTTCCTGAAGGTCCCGGACTTCCCCGTCCAGAGTTTCCAGCTCGATGTTCACGGTACTGAGTCTCTCGTTGACTTGCTTGAGCTGCTTTGACGCCGTCCTCAGCTCCTCCCCCACCGCTTCCAGCTTACCCTTCGCTCCTTGGCCAAACTTCAGCGTCACCTGGGTAATCTGGCCACCTATCATTGCGCCGCTGGCCTCCACGAGCTGCCCGTCGAGGGTTACCAGCCTCACCCCACCCATTAGGCGCCTCGCCTGGGCTAGGTTCTTGACCACCACCGTGTCGCCGAAGACATACCAGAAGGCGTTGCGGTATTCTTCCTCAAAGGAGACGAGGTCTATCGCGAATCCCTCAGCCTCTCTCACGGCCATAAGGGCTTTGCCGCGAGGCCTACCGGGCGTCATCTTGTTCAAGGGGAGGAAGATGGCCCTCCCGAGTTTGTTGGCCTTCAGGTGCTTGATGGCCTTGGACGCTGTCTCGTCGTTCTCAACCACGATGGCTTGCATCCGTGCCCCTGCGGCGATGTTCAGGGCGATTTCGTGTTCTGGCTTCACCTGAGCTAGCTCGGCCACCGTGCCGTGGATCCCTGTCAGCCTCCCTCTGTCCCGGGCCTCCAGGATAGCCGAGACCGCCGTGTTGTAACCACGCTGCACCTTCTCAGCGGCCTCAGCCTCAGCTCGGAGGTGGCTGTACTCTCTGGAGAGGCTCCTTACGGCGCTCTCCAGTTCTGCCGACTGCTTCGTGAGTTCCTGCCTCTCCTGATGCAGGGCCTCTTGGCGTTGACGCAGCTCTTCCAGCTCCTTCGTGACGGTCTTTGACTCAGACCTTCCTTCGCCGAGCTGCCACTGGGCATCTTTGACCTCGAACTCCTGGGCCTCCTCCTCCTCCCTCAGCTGAGCGGTCTGCTCCTCAAGGTAGTGCAGTCTCTGACTCAGTTTCTCCCGCTCTAACGACAGGTCCTTGTGCTTGGCCTCAGTGGCCTCTATCTTCTGGTCCAAAGAAACGAGGACCTTCTGAATGTCCACAATCTTGACGTCGGACTTTGCCGCGTCCGCCTCCAGGCCGTCGATTTCCTCTTTGAGGGAATCCACGGCCCTCCTTGCCCGCACAACCTCATCTAGGACCTGTTGACGTTGGTCCGCCAGGCCCGCAGTCTCCTTGGAGATCTTCTCCTGCTCCTTGCTCACTGTCTGAGCCTCTAACCTGAGTTCTTTCATCTCTTCCTTGGCCCGCTCGATGCCGTCCTGGGCCCTTGCCCGCTCGATTCTCAGGAAATCCAGGCGTTCCTTCAGATCCCGGAACTCATCGCCGCCTGCCTTGGCGACGTCAGCCTCGAGTTTCAACAGCCTCTCCTCAGCCTGTTCCAGGGTCTCTCGATGTTCTGACTTCTTCTCTTGCAGCTTGTCTCGCTCTTCCGTGTATCTCGAGACCTGCTTCTGGTTCGAGGCCAGCTGTTGTCCGAGGAGGCTGATGTCCTTGTGCGCCTCCTGGACTCTCGCCTTGTCCAGGCTCTCTTGGAGTTCCCTGTACTTCAGCGCCGACTCCCGATCTCTCTCCAGCTGTCTCAGTTGCCGCTTTATCTCGCCCAGTATGATGCCTAACCGGTCCAGATTCTCCTCGACGCCCTGCCTCTTCTCCTCCGCCTTACCTATGTCCTCATCGAATTGGGAGATGCCGGCGATGTCTTCCAGTACCCTCCTGCGCTCCACTGGGCTCATCTCTACGACTTTGGCCACGTCCCCCTGTTGTACGATGTTGTATCCTTCCGCTGAGATCATTGCGTGGGCGAGGAGATCATCAAAGGCCTGAAGGGTCGCCTTGCGGCCGTTGACGTAAAAGTAGGAGTTGTAGCCATCTTGCACGCTCTCAGAGACGCCAACATAGCGGGTGAGCCGCACCTCGTCCTCGTCAAGGGGAATCGTCCGGTCGCCGTTGTCGAACACCAAGGACACCCGACAGTACTTCGCCGGCTCCCCACCCTTCCCGCCTTTGTATATCAGGTCCGTCAAACGGCCGGCACGGATCACCTTGGAGCTCTTGGGCCCCAACACGAAAAGGACGGCGTCGGCTAGGTTACTCTTGCCGCTGCCATTCGGTCCCGTGATGGCCGTGTACCCATGCAGAAGGGGGAGGCGGAGGTGTCGTCCGAAGGACTTGAAGTTCTCGAGTTCAATCTCCTTCAAGAACAGGAGGCCACCTCCTGATGGTCGGGCCTGGCCGGTAGCTCTGAAGTCATCCCATCCATTCCTTCTGACAAGGGCTCTCTCGAGCGGGCCGTGTATAAATGGTGGCAAATAAAAAGCTTTCCCGGGGTGTGTGGCAAGCTCTCTGTGGCCCGAGACAGTCCGCCTTGATGCTTTCACTTGGCAATGACCTTGAGAGGAGTCTGAGGCGTGTGACCCTCAAGGATGGCCTTGACGATGTCAAGGATGCGGAGCCCGCTGGCCCCGTCCCCGAACGGACAGGGGGCCGTGGGAACATCTGGCTCCTCCAGCCATTTCCAGATTCGATCAAGCACCCTCTCCGATTTCGTTCCCACGACTTCGGCGTAGCCGGCCTCTACGGCCTCGGGCCTTTCGGTGCACTCCCTGAGTACGAGGACCTTCTTCCTCAGGTTCGGGGCCGTGGCCTCTTCCTGAATCCCCCCTGAGTCTGTCAGAATGAGTTTGGCCTGGCTCAACAGCACTAGGAAGTCGAAATAGCCCAAGGGCGAAAGGAGCTGAACGTTGTCCGAGCGTGCCAGGTCCTCGTACACCCCGAAATCCTGAAGCCTCCTTTTCGTCCGGGGATGGATCGGATACACCACGGGCAACGGTGAGGAGGTGAAGATCTTGACGAATTCGACTAGGGTTGCTTCGTCGTCCACATTCTCCGCACGATGGGCCGTGGCGAGGATGTATTCACCGTAGTCAATCCGCTCCAAGATGTCGGAGCGCTTCTCCGCCTCAGGCAGGTACCTCAGACAGGCGTCGATTACGGTGTTTCCCGTAACGAAGACATCGCCCCAGACCGATTCACTCTGGAGGTTCCTCTCGCACTCTTCCGTCGGAGCGAACAGGTATTTCGACAAGTGGTCTGTCAACCTCCTGTTGTGTTCCTCCGGCATTCGTAGGTCATAGCTGCGAAGACCAGCTTCGACATGCCCAACGTCGATGCCGATCTTGGCCGCCGCAAGGGCCGCTCCAAGAACGGTATTCGTGTCTCCTTCTACCAAGACGACGCTAGGCTCGATCGTAAGAAACGCGCTCTCCAACTCTACAAGGGCCTCCGCCGTCTGCTCGGCATGCGTTCCAGAGCGGATGTCCATGAAGGTGTCTGGAACCCTCAGACCGAGTTCCTCCAGAAAGACTTCAGACATCTCCCGGTCGTAGTGCTGGCCTGTGTGGATCAGGGAGTATTGCAGGCCAGCGCCGTCGAGGGCGAGGATGATCGGAGCCATCTTGACGATCTCCGGGCGGGTTCCCACCACGATGGCGATGTCCACGCTGGCGACGTGGTGGGCGGAAGGTTAAAACCCCTTGCATCCGAGTACCACGCATGGGATTTGTGAGGAGACTGGCATCATGAACGCCTGCCTTCACCTCTTGGGTAACCCTGTAATTCCCACGAGCTGGATAACGGGGGGACAAAGGTCATATGAACTTGGGGGCTTGAAGTCTCGTTGCTCGTCAGCGTCGTCATTACTACCCGTAACGAGGAGCGGAACATCTCGGCCCTCCTTGACAGTCTAATCGTCCAAGAGGCCCCTCTCGAGATTGTAGTGGTGGACTCCGCGAGCGAGGACCGAACTCGCGAGATCGTTGAGGGGTACGCCTCCCGGTACGGCTTCATCAAGCTGGCCGTCCAAGGAGGGACGAGAGGCACCAGCCGGAATCACGGCATCCGTATCTGCGGTGGGGATGCGGTAGCATTCATCGACGCAGACTGCATTGCCAACCCCTTCTGGCTCAGGTTCTTTAGAGAGGCGCTTGAACAGTCGGACATTGTCGCCGGGAGAACGGTTCAGATCGGCTACAGGCCCTTCGAGGACCTGGAGAGGATCGAACTCATCTACCGAGGTTTCGACATCACCTACCCGACCTCCAACCTCGCGTACAAGCGGGAGGTTCTCAATGAGATTGGCGGCTTCGACGAGTGGTTCATCACGGCGGAGGATATCGACCTGAACCTGCGAGCAGTGAGGGCCGGCCGTTCCATTCATTACGAGCCCGATGCGATCGTGTATCATCGGACACGGGGCTCGGTCTACGACTTCCTCCGACAGGCCTTCTGGAACGGCGCTGGGAGGAAACAGCTCACCCTCAGGCATGGAACTCTCTGGAGTCACTACAAACCTGTAGAAATGGCTCGTCGGAGGCTGAACCTATGGTCAACGTTGAGAATTGTCATGGCGCTTGCCGGCTACCTGGGATACAAGCTCTTCGGGAGTACGCGTTCCGGCCCGGAATAACCGAAGCAATTACTTTATGACGGTCGCTTTTTGAGGGCATAGATGACCCGCTCTGAGGTTTCCGTCATCATCCCAACCATGAACGAGGAGAAGTCCCTCGGAGGCGTTCTGATGGAGTTGGAGGAGGCGTTCTCGAAGTCCCCCTACGCGCACGAGGTCCTTGTCGTGGATACGCTGTCTCGGGACAGGACAGTGGAGATCGCGGAGGAGATGGGCGCTCGAGTCATTCGGGAGGATAGGAGGGGATATGGACGAGCCTATCGGACTGGGTTCGCGGCGGCCAGGGGCGATATCATCGCCACTCTCGATGCCGACCTCACCTATCCAGGCCATGCAATCCCCGAGCTGGTCTCGACCTTGGAGGAGCAAGGCCTGGATTTCATCTCTTGTGACCGATTGACGCGCATAGCGGGAGAGTCTATGGAGATGTCCCATCGGTTAGGGAATGCGGGTCTCAACCTGGCCGTCAGGCTCCTCTACGGTGTGCGCCTTCGAGACAGCCAGTCAGGCATGTGGGTATTCCGGCGAGAGGCCCTGCAGCGCCTCGAACTGACCAACCGGGGCATGCCATTCTCGGAGGAAATCAAGCTGGAGGCCATCGAGAAGGGCCTGCGGTTTCGGGAGGTGTCGATCGAGTATCGCCCGAGGGTCGGAGATGCCAAGCTACGGTCCCTCTCGGACGGTTGGGCCAACCTTCGGTATCTTCTGTTCCGCCGCCTCAGGCAGGCGCAGAGCCCATCAATCTCTCCACCATCCAGGACGGCTTGAAGGGGATGAGTTCCTCATACTTTTGGCCGGTGCTGAGATAGAGAATCGGCTTGCCCACCGCATGGGCGATGCTCATGGCGGCGCCGCCTTTCGCGTCCGCATCGATCTTCGTCAGGATGACGCCGTCGATTCCCACGGCCTCCTCGAAGCCCTTCGCTTGCTCCACCGCGTCGTTTCCGGTAAGGGCGTCCCCGATGAACAGGACCAGGTCGGGCTTCGACACCCGCTTGATCTTCTTCATCTGTTCCATCAGATTGGCCTTGGTCTGCTGTCGACCGGCGGTGTCGATGAGGACCACGTCCTTGTGTCGGGCCCTGGCGTGTTCCACTGCGTCGAAAGCGACGGCGGCCGGGTCGCTGCCGGCTTGGTGCCTGATGAGCTTGGTCCCCAATTGACTGGCGTGCGCCTCCAATTGCTCGATTGCCCCTGCTCGGAAAGTGTCTGCGGCCGCCAGGACGCAGCTGAACCCTTCTCCCTGAAAGAGATGGGTCAGCTTTGCGATTGCCGTGGTCTTCCCTGTCCCGTTCACCCCCACAAACATCAGGACCACGGGCTTCTCCTTGTCCCGCACGAACTTCACTAGGTCGATCGAGGGGACGGCCAGAACGCGCTCGAGCGACCGTTGAAGGGCGTACCACAGCCCCGTCCTGAAGTTGACCTCTCGGCGTATTCTCTTCCCCAGGAGGTCCTCCTCCAGGCTCTTGGTGATTTCAGAGACCACCGGGAGGGCCACGTCCGCCTCAAGGAGAGCGATTTCCAGCTGATAGAGGTGGCGATCGAGGACCTTCTCCCTGACACGCTTCCCGGACTCCTCCGAGACAACCTCTCCCAACTCCTCCGGGGCCTGCTCCCTCCATCCCGTGAGTTTCTCTTTGAGCCGCTCAAACACTCGGCTCCTCCCCTCTCGCCAGGGCATCCGCGTAGGCCTTCTGGACCGCGAGGGAGTAATCGTTGACCCTCCCCTGCACGTCGTCGATTCGCCCTACGAGATCCTCATGGACTTCCTGAAGCTGTTCGATCCTGTGGTCCAGTCTCTCAATGGCCTTCTCCATCGTGTCCTCCAGGGCCACTTCGGAACCGATGCCGACGATACACTTCTCTGCGTCAGCCACGTTAGCGAAGAGAAAGGAGTTGGCACCGATGGGGACAAGGATTTCAGTTCCCGTCGGGGTCTCCTGATACCGGGCCATGGTCTCTCGTGCCCGAGCGTATTCCTCCAGAGAGACGCGAAGGAGCTCCTCCTGCCGAGCCAGCGCATCCAACTGCGCCCGAGCGGTATCGAGGGCGGCAACGGCTTGCCTGAGCTCGGATTCCGCCACCCCTACCTCACCTCCAAGAGGTAGCCCACCACCGGGTCGGTCACGTCCTTGGGGCTCACCTCATCGACCTTCTCGATTCTAATGGACTTCCGCTTTGTCTTGTGCTTGCTGCCGAGGATGGATAGAACCTTCTCCACCGCCCCCTCCGTGTCTTCGGCGGCCACCTCCTTGGTGAAGGGTTGGTACTTCCGACCCATAAGAAACTCACCCGTGACCCGGTAGGCCTTCATCTCGCGTACCTAGAGGAGGGTTTGGTAAAAACCTATCCTCCCTTCCGTATCGCTCGGAGCACCTTCTTGGCGGCCGTCTCGGAGACGCCGTCGAGAGAGGCCAGCGCCTTCACCTGGGCGGCCTTGAGTTCCTTCAGGCTGTGATAGGCGTTCAAGATGGCCTTGACGGCCTTCTTCGGGACTCCCTCGATTCCCTGCACGATCGCTTCCAGCTCCACCACCTCCTCCCCCCGTTTGCGAATCTCGGACAACCTTTGGGCGGATTCCGTGTCGTCGGGGTCTAGCTGGAGAGTCTTCTCAAGACTCTCCACCGCTCTCGTTCCCAGTCCCAGTTCGGTCTCTAAGGCTCCCCTGACCGCCCAAACTGACGCTTCATTTGGAGCGACCTCGCAGGCGGACTCACATGCGGCCAAGGCGTCAGCGAGGCGTCCCCGCTGCGAGAGTGCCTTCACCCTCCGAAGGATGAGATCCAAGTCTCCTGGCTCGGAGTCGATAGCTTCGTCGAGCAGGTTCAGGGCTTCCTCCTCTCGGTTGGTCTGCATGTAGAGGTCGATGAGCCCCCTCCTCGCTTCTGCTGGATGTTCACCCTCGATGGACCTCAGAAAGAGTTCCTCTGCCGCCTTATAGTTGCCCGTGGCCGCCTCTCTTATCGCCCGATCGAGCGGGTCCTTCCCCTCCTCCTCTAGGGCCGTGATCCTCTCCTCTATCTCGGGGTCCCCCGGGCTCAACCTGAGGGCCTCTTGGTAGGCTTCCATCGCGAGTTCGGGTTCCTTCATCTTGAGCATGATGTCTCCCTTGCGCAGGAAGGCCTCCACGTACTCGGGTCCGCCCAGGAGGATATCCTGGTAGCACTCTAGGGCCTCGTCGTGTCTCCCCTCCTCCTCCAGCAGCTGACCCTTGACGAGGAGAGCCCGGCGTTGCCAGTGGTCCAGTTTGAGGGCACGGTTTAGGTGCTCGATCGCCTCTGCAGGTTTCTGAAGGCGACGCAGGAGGTCAGCTTTGCTCAAGAGTGCTCGGAGGTTTCTCTTGTCGTACATCAGGACCGTGTCATAGTCTTCCAGGGCGTCCTGGAACTCGCCGCTGGAGACCCTCTCCTCCGCCTTGTCAAGGAGGGTGGAGATGTCCAATGCGAAATCCTCAGCGCGGACCCTGGGCTCTTTCTCGATAGCCCCCTTCTCAGGCGGCGGGGGGACTCCTTCTCCGTGCCTCTCGATCTGGGAAGGCGGTGGAGGCGTCTCCCTCTCAACGCCGAGCTTCCTCTCTCCCGCGGAGGTTCCCTTGATGGGGCTCGCCTTGGATAGTTGCCGGAAAGGCTTCCGGGTAGGCCTCTGCGCGAGTCCGTGCGTCTTCTGGAGCTGCCACCACGGTCTGAGAGTCGCTGGAGTTTTGGGAACCCTGGGCGTCGGAGCACCCCTGCCTCCGGGGAACCCGGGCTGAGGGGCCACACGTCTTGCGGTGGGATGAGGCGCGGGCATCCTCTCCTTCAATCGCTTCAAGTGGAGGAGCCACAAGAGGTTGGATCCGGCAATCATGGCCGACAGGATGAAGACTAGGGAACTGAACCCGGGCGGGAAGCCACTGTCAATTCGGTAGGAGAACATCGTCGTGCCGTTGGCCATGTTCTGGAAGGACACTGTGTACGTGACCAAGCTGGACGTAGAGAGAGGGAAGGAATCCTGGTCGCCAGTGCCCAGATAGGTTCCTCCGGGATTGATAACGGAGGTGCCGTTGCTGACCCTAACCCTGAGGGTGCCCGTCTGAACGGAGACCCGAAGGCTTTGTGTCTTTGTGACACCGAAGGGGTCCTGGTTAGCGAAGCTCAACGGGAAGGACTCCCCGGCGTCGAGACTTCTACTATCCGACGGGGACAAGACGTTCGTCACAAGCCCCTGGGTGGCTGGTATCGCGAAGAAGAGAGCGAGGATGAGACCGATCCCGAGCGCCCTCTTGGCCCCTCGCCAGCTCGATTCCACCAGAAGAAACTTCTGGCCTTGCTTCGGGGCGTGTTTAATCTCCAGGGCCCGAAAACCTATGTTGAGCAGCGAGACCGCCACCAACGTGATGAGGAGGATGTTCAGTGCTCGATCCAGGGGGACAAACAGGGGGTCCGTCGTGAAGCCGCCACTCAAGACGAGGTAAGTGGAGAGGAGTAGTGCCAAGGCTACCGATAGTCCCAAGATGAGGGTTTTGGCGTTTTGGACCTGGCTGAACTTCTGTTGGTTAGCCCCTTTCCCGCGTGCCGTCATCGGGGGTCCCCGAAGCAAGCGTGGCCACCCCTCTGCACATCAGAAAGATGGCCAGATACTCCGGGACGCTGTTCTGGCCAGGTGTGGTGTTAAAGGTTTCGCCCATCATATCAGTTTCAATACCTTTGTCCATGCGGATCCTGATCCGGTCGCTGGAATAGAGGGTGGGAACGGCGTCGACCAGGGGGTCGAACCCTTCCAGTTGATCCCTCGTGAGCGGCACAACCATCATCCCCGTCTTGCCGTGCAGACTGCCCACCATACGGATGAGCCGCTTGATGTCAGATGTCACGGGCTCGTCGGTGGCTCCCCGCACAAGTTCGACGCCGTGGGACGCGATGGAGGATCCAGCAACGTTCGGGAAGAGGTCAAGGACACCTGACCGGACGCGGTCAAGAGTCTTCTCCCGTCCAGGATGTTTGGAAAGGGTTCGGTAAATCTCGCGTGCGCGGACCTTGCCCACGCCCTCCAAATCCTTGATCTCCCTCAGAGCCTCCTCCTCCGGAAGCTCCGAGACGTTCGCCAACCAGCTCAGGATACCTCTCGCGGTCCTTCCCCTCCAGCCGGGATCCGTGGGGGTGGGAATCCTCAGCCGCCTCAGCGTTCGGGTCCTATCTCTGAAGGTCCGTGTGTCGAAGGCCTCAGATTGCACCACGTCCTCGAGGTCCAGGTCAGTGGCGGTAATGTAGTCGACGATCTCCCGCCTTTCGTGGCTCTCCAGTCCCATGACCTCCGGCCGTCGGACGTGAATGTGATACCCCCTGGCGCCAGAGAAGGCTATGGACATGTCATTCCCAGCAAAGCCCAGGTCGCCCTCCAAGAATTCGTCAATCAGGTAGATGACCTGTGCCTTAACGGCCTCCAGCATGCCGCTGTATCCCATCTTCTGCCAGCCGGGGATATGATCAGCATCGAGGTCGAAGATGAGGTCTGCCCCCATCCAGCCCTTCTGGTCCATCGTGGAGGCCCCAGGATCCTCGTAATACGCAGCCGAATGGTAGAGATGGGCGGGCACGCGAGATCGGATGAAGCGGTAGACCTCGCCCTCCGAGGAGAAGCTGAGATGTCGCTGGACATAGTCTCCGTTGAAGTAGATGAAGCCGAACTCTCGTCGGCCAAACCGGGGAGGCAGACGGAGGGGTTTGGAGGCGTAGTACTGTCTGAACTTCGCCCTGACATATCCGATAGTCGCGTCTTTCCCCTTCTCCCCCTTCAATAGATGCCAATGCCCGGACGGCCTATTAAGGCTTCAGAGGGGGGAGCCGAAAGGGGACCTCGTCCGGCTTTTGAAGGCGACGCGAGTCAGCTGTCGACACAGCTCTCCGCCCGGTTGTCACTCGCTCGTGCTTCTCAGTTCCCAGAGCCGGATCACGTCCAGAGGGATGCCTTCCAGGAGGCTCCGAAGGCCCGCCACATGACCGTCCCCGACGACGGCAAGGATATCGCCGTACTCCTCGTGCAGCTCTCTCAATCGGTGGGCCATGTGCGTATTTCTCTCGTCCACGACGACACGTTTCACAGAGGGGAAATCTTTGCCAATGGCCTCGATAAGGCCCACAGAGTCCTGCTGGTACCTGTCCAGTTCTCTCTCTATTCTTTCTTTTCGGATGAATAGCGCGCCCAAGCTCGACACGAGGAGCCTAACGATCTCGGAAGGCCTCATCGATGAACGCAGTCGCTCCCATGTGAGCATGAAATCCACATCGATGAGGACCACTGGGATCCCCATCTCTTTCGCGGTTCGGTACGCGACGAGCATCTCTTCCCCCACATCCGACCCATACTTGGCAGCAATCTGACGCTGGAAGTGGGCCAGGGTGCGATAGAGAACGGAGCCACCGCTCGGCCGCTGGCTCGTCAGGAGAGACCGCAACCTGACCTCGTCGAGTTCAAGGCACACCAGGGACGGCCTCCGCTTCTCCAGCTCCTCCCGGACTCGCGAACCGAGGTTGAAGACGTGGCCGACCCCCAAGAGCGTGATCATTTGTACATCAAACCATCGCAGTCCAGTTAAACCTTAGCTGGCTCCACGAAAGCCCCTCTTCTCGGCTGTACCCTAGAATCCGTACTTGCCGATCAGGGGGACGAAGACGCAACCTCCGAGGTTCTTCTGCAACAGGTCCTCCCCCCGTTTCTCAACGAGGACGAGGTCTTGGTAGAATCGTGATCCGTATGGGATGAGGAGTTTGCCACCATCTCTGAGCTGCTCTGTAAGGGGAGGTGGGATCTCCGGGGCGGCGCACGTTATGAATATCCTGTCAAAGGGCTCGTGCTCCGCAAGTCCCTGTGAGCCGTCGCCAACTAGGATGTCGACGCGATCCGTCAGGCCAGCCTCTTCCAGGTTCTTGCGCGCCCTTCTTGCCAGAGACTCGACTCTCTCGATGGAGTAGACGTGGCCCTCTGGGCCGGTAATGTAGCCAGCCAGCGCCGCGTGGTATCCTGACCCACCGCCTATCTCCAAGATCGTGTGCCCCTCTGCCAGGTCGATGTATTCCAGCATCATTCCCACCATGTGGGGTGCAGATATTGTCTGACCCGATCCGATGCTCAAGGGGGTATCGTAGTAAGCACTCTGCTTGAGATGATGGGGCACGAATAGGTGTCTGGGGACCGCCATCATGGCCTCGATGACACGGGGGCTCCATATGACGCCCTCCCTCGTAAGCCGGGCTACCATGACCTGCCTTCGGGATTGGTAGGAGTCCTTCACCGTCCTGGCCTCCGGCGTCGAGGGCCGGAACGACGCTTTCTCATCGCTCTGCAGTAGACTCGACGTAGCTCCTCGGCCCTTGCGGCCCCGTGCTTGAGGACTCCCTTGTTGGTCTTCATGCGATGGATGACGCCCGTATCTCTCCCCAACTCAACGACCATTCCCACCTCGAATTCCTCGTCTGGAGGGACGTCGAGGGAAGACGTCAGAGTCTTCCCTCCCTTGTTCAATGAGAACTTGACCTGTACCCGATCCACCCGTTTGCTCCAAAGCGTTTCGACGTCCTCGGCGACGGCCTCTGGGACCCTCGCTCCCCTGGCCTCGATGCCCGTGACTTCGATGACCCTCCCCTCAGACTCGAAGCGATTGCCCACCGCCACGATCTCTCCCGGATTGAGCTCGAGCGTGGTCTGAAACGAGGTCTCCCTGTCGCTGACAATCATGGGCACCTCCAGGGCCAACCACTCCCGGTAGGTCTCCTGGCGAGTGAAGCCGCAGCGGAGGCAACGGAAGACTCCTTCGAGGACGATCTCCTTCCGCTTTGAGATACGACCCCGAATCACCCGATGGGGTGTCCGCCCGCAGGTGGGACACTCGAGGTAGAGGGCGCTCGGAGGCTCCATTCAACTTACAATCCTCCGAGGGGGTGAAAAAGATTGCCACGGCTCAAAGCCTACGCCGCCAGCCGCAGTCACTGCTCACAGTACGACCGTCCTTCCTCAGAGGACCGTGGCACTGTGGGCAACGAGCCTTCTGGATGAAGTACTCGGTCCAGGCGGACTGCACCTCCTCCACGGTCTCAGCGTTGATCTCCTCCAGGAGTCGCCTTAGCTCTTCCGTAGTCGCCAGATCGTCCAGTCCCACGGTCGCCGGGCTCTTCACCCTCAAGCCGGGACGGAGAACGAGAGGAGCGATGAGGATGCCAGCCCCAATTCCCGCAAGATGGGCTTCAACGGCAACCCCTGGGGCGCCGAATATAAGTAGGATGAATTGCCACGCGGTGATTACGCCAACCGCCAAATAGACGGGAACGCGGGGCAGGATGAAGAAGATCAGGACCATGAAGATCCTGTCCCGGGGATACAGAATCACGAAGGCCCCCGCCAGGCCCATAATGGCGCCGGAGGCTCCCAAGGCCGGCGTGGTGTCGCCCCATTGCACCAGGCCATAGACGAGGGTCGCGATGACCCCCGTGGAAAGGTATATCGCGGCGAAGCGGGGACCCCTTACTCTCTCCTCCAGTGGAAGCCCCAGTAGGTAGAGGATGAGGACGTTGCCTATGATGTGCAGGATGTCTAGGTGCAGAAACATCGAACTGATGAGGGTGTGGAGGCGAAGGTTTTGCAGGTCGGTCGGCCGAAAGGCCAAATCGAGAACTGTCTGCGCGGGCAGTCCCGATACAACGGAGAGGATGAACAGGAGCATGAACACGGCCAGGTTGCCGAGGACAAACGACTGGGAGAAGTACCCCTTCCTCAACACGGGGTAGACGATACTCGAGCCGATGATGACGAAGACGACAACCTGGACCCAGAGCACGATTGGAAGTAAGAATGGAAGTCTTAAGAACCTTGTCGACCCCTCGGGGCTTCGTGGATCTGGATTCGTCCATCGAATTGAGGGTGAGCCATCGCGTCTACCCCCCTTCCGAGGACACCTGGCTCCTCTTGGGGGCCATCGACCTCCGCGGTGCATCCACCTTCCTTGAAGTTGGCACTGGTTCAGGGATTATCGCGCTCCACGCCGCTTCACGGTGCCGGACCGTTGCGACAGACATCAGTCCTCACGCGGTAACCCTCTGTCGACGCAACGCTGCGGCAAACAGC
>JABAOF010006614.1_pt2 | contig 15260 bp, 16 predicted proteins | sample 7062171 | NCBI WGS metagenome assembly JABAOF01 (sample SAMN14538628, study PRJNA623070) | marine sediment metagenome | biome: marine biome [ENVO:00000428]; feature: marine pelagic biome [ENVO:01000023]; material: deep marine sediment [ENVO:00002113] | place: India: Gulf of Khambhat ...
GAGGCTTTGGCGGGATTAATCAGTCCTGAAACTTGAAGGCCTTTCTCATCACTTTTTATAGCCTGAACAAGTCTCTGAAACTCCTTCTGTTCTCTCAGAAAATCCAAGCTCATGGGATTCCATTATACGTCGATTCGCTCTCCTCCGTCCATGAATCATGCGATACAGTAAGCATTTTCAATCCATGATACAGGAAAATTAAAGTTAGCATAGCTGCATTGAATGAGAGGTCTTGTCGCCCTGTCTGTCTGAGCCGCATGGAGGGGGGTGGGAGGGGGTCTACGGTGAGGGCTACATCCTCCACCAGTAGGAGAATTTCACGAAGATGCTGTAATTTTCCCGTTTGTAGTGACCGAAGTCGTCCCTCACGAAATCATTATCGACTCCGAAGAAAAACACGGTTCCGGGTTTAAGGATATAGCTGAAGAGCAGACTCCCGTAGACCTCTTTGTAGTAATGGTTGTAGTCGATAATCGCTCTGAGCGAGAGTGTTTTGGAAAACTGGTAGGTTGTCCGGTTGCGGATGACGTTATAATCAAAAACCCGCTTTCCCCCTCTCTCTTCCCAGAAGGTTTGTTTATCGAGGCTGATCGCCATCTGGAGTCTCTTGCTGGGTTTTAGGTTGACAAAAAGACCGTAGACATGGCTCCAGCCGAGGAAAGGGTCATCGGGGTCGTAGTATATGCTTTGACCGAGGCGGAAGTAGAATCCGAAGGGAAGCCAGCTGATCAGGTTGCTCTCACCGTTGAAGGTGAGAGAATTCTGCCAAAAATCAATCCCCTCATAATATTCCATCTGATTCTCGAACGAAATGACCATCTGGTTGAACTCTGTAAACCGGAGCCTCAGGTTAGCCTCGGCCCATTGATCTAGACGAAGGTCATCGGAATAAGCGTACCTTCTGCCCCCATTGAGACCGATCGAGACCTGGTTCAGGTACTTCCTTTCGGGATAAAGGGTGAAGTAAGTGAATCCTCCGCCTGTCCTGTAATCTACCCGATTGACAAATCCCGACGAGGCCTCGAAGTCCGGGTGGATCGAGATCCACCACAGGCCGCTTCCCCAGTGTTTCGAGAGATACGAAAACTCTGAATAAAGGGCAGGGGCGATGCCAGTTGTCTCATCTTCGAATTTGGTCTTGGAGCCTATGACCTGGAAGGAGAGGAAGAATTTATTTTTGAACTTGAACTGACCGTCGATACCGACAACCCTGTTATACTTGCCATCGATTTCCTTGTCAGCAAAGCAGAAGCCGAGTGTGGACTCGGAGAAGACATCGGTCTTTATCCGGAAGATGTTGAAGAGGGCATCCTCGTCGCGGCTTCCTCCACCGTTGCTGACTTCCCAGAGGCTTTCAGTCGGATTGGCATCCAGGGCTGAGAGAAGTCCATAGGTGAAACGGCCCACTTTGCCTGTGAGCTTGGCTCCACCGATGGGGTCGATGATCCTACGGGTGTAGACCATCTGGATTTGAGGAAACCGGAAAATCTCCATCCCCTCCAAGAAAAAAGGTCTTTTTTCAGGGTAGTACAGAGCAAACCTTTGGTTGACATCGATCTGAGGCGCATCGGCCTCTATGTGGCTGAAATCGGGGTTGAGGGTGAGATCTAAGGTAAGATCAGAGCTGACACCCCACTTAAAATTCAGGCCCGGTTGAAGATCGAAATTTTTTTCTTGGGCTTGGAGGGAAGTGACGATCGGCATCAGTTCGAAATTTCGTCCCTTTTCCACCTCTCCCTGGATCACAAGCTCGCGGGTTTGAGCCAATAATCCGTTGATTTCTTTTGAGATCGGGGGCCAAGAGTCGATTTCTCCGCTACGGCTGATATTCCTGGCTAGCATGATGCCCCAGACTTTGTCTTCTTTATCGGGAAACCGGATGCTTTTAAACGGAATGGCCAGTTCAACTAAATAGCCTTTCTCATCGATCTTCCCCTCTGAATAAAAAACCGTATCCCAGCTGGCGTCCATGTTATCGCTGCCCCCGGCTTCCATCCGCATCAGGTCCATCTGAACCCCGATGGGGTTGATGATAAAGGAAAAGGCCCGCCGCTTCTCGTTGAACGTATCCAGGAAAACGGCAATCCAGTCATCATCTATACAGTTATCCCGGTTTGTGACACTGGCTCTTATTTTTTGGGGATCGGATTCATAGCAGCGGAAAGCAAAGTAGAGGTTTTTCTGATCGTAGCCGATGTAGGTTATGGTCTTCTCTGTGGGAGTTCCTTTTTCTTTGGGCGTAAACTGGAGGAAATCCTCGATCTTTAAGGCCTCCTTCTCCCAGAGGAGATTGTCCAGGTGCCCGTCGATTTTGGGCGCCTGCGAGAGCTTGGGGATAGCCAAAGGCTTTTGGGAAGATAAGGACAGGGCTGGCCACAGGAAAATGCCCAGTGCCATCATCAGAATAAAAGATAGCTTGATAACTCTTTTTCTCTCTTTCTGCATCTTTTTTCTCATCATCGTCTCTTAAATCATCTCTCTTACTCATATAGACGAAAAATAAACAAAAAAAGTTTAAGGTAATGGAAAATTTTTAGGTGTGTTTACGGACTATTTTTCATCAAAGAATGAGAGCGTCCATTCTCCAGATTCATAGTGGATGATCTTGATTATTTCTCCTTCCATTTTGCACTTGAATATTTCAGACATCTGACCTGACTTCTTATCTCTGGCCCTTTTTCGCCAAAGTATTTTTTCTATGTTAAATTTTCTATCGCCTATCAGCACGGCTCGAGGAGTCTCACGGCCTTTGTATCCAGCATAAAACCGGACCTCGAAATTCAAGTCTTCCTTTTTCTCTGAATTCATCCGTCCTCCTCAACATTATATGCGCCTTTCTCCTTCTTGCCAAACGAGGATAATAAAATTATAATGCCAACGTTTTATTCCAGGATGAACTGCTGGATAAGAGAGGCAATGGTTCTACCATTAGGGCTTGACTAATTTCTATAAATTATATAGAGTTTATATTGTATACTTTTTTATGGAGTTAGTGATGAAAAGATTTTCAATACCAAGAGTAGCTCATTGCTCTGAAGGATGTTACCACCCATCCTGAGCATGATGTAAAAAGGCTCTTTAATTTATTCAAACACAAGTAGCTCGCTGTTTCGAACAAGAGACAGCGAGTTTTTTTTATCTCTGCATTGATTATTGTCACGCGTTCACACTCATTAGAATTTTTGTTTCGAAGATTGGATGATCCTGTTGATAATCTCTGAACTCGAGTAGCCCTCCAGATATGGGATGATCACCACCTTACCCCCAGCCTCTTCCACTTCTTTTCTCCCGACGACTTCATCGATCTCCCAGTCCCCTCCTTTAACCAAGATATCAGGAAGGAGTGAGGTTATGAGCTTTTGGGGCGTCTCCTCGGAGAAGGAGACTAAATAATCTATCTCTTCCAAGGCTTCCAATATCTCGAGTCTCTCATCCAGAGGAAAAATCGGACGGGAAGAGCCCTTGATCTTCCTGACAGAGGCATCATCGTTGACTGCCACGATGAGTATATCGCCCTGCTTTTTGGCTTCTTTGAATATATGGATATGACCGCTGTGGAGAAGGTCGAAGCAGCCGTTGGTAAAAACGACTTTTTTTCCCTTCCTTTTCAGCACCTGACGAATCTTTTTTAAGCCGGTCAGTGTTTTTATCTTTTCATCCATCATTGTTTATAGCCCTAACAGAAGGAGACATCTAATCGAGATAACCTAGGTCTTTCAGGTAGTTCTTCAGCTTATCCATGTCTTCCGGTTCCAATTCCCGCTTAACATGCAATGAAGATAATGGATGCTTCTTCTTACCCCAAGTGATCTTGGCCCAGGCTCTTTCATGAAGATAATATAAAAGGATCTTAGCGATAACCTCGGTTATGCCCACACCTAGAGAAACTACCCATTCTCTGGTAAAGATGTAAACTAGGGTCATTGTGGTTAAGGTGGCTATCACCCTCCAGCTGACTGCCTTGGCTACTGTTCGGCTGTGGCTTTCTCCTGGTTTATCTTTCATGGTTTCCTCCATTTTTTTGATTATTATAGCCCCCCGGTTGAAAAATTCAATATCTACTGGTTCCCTTTTTTGATCAGCTCTCACCGCGGATCTTCGGAGCTTTAACCTTGATGCCCTGAGTAAAACTCCAGGTGTGTTCAGGTCTGGTGATGCCCTCATCCTTGTGGAGAGAGGAGACTAAGAAGGAATACAGATTACGGTGGTAATCATAAGGATAACCATCTCTCGTGTGGACGGCCACATCTAGATAATAAGTTCCGTTGACAAGATTCAGCTTCTCCAACTGACAGAAAACCTTGCCCTCTCCCTCGATGGAAACCGGTTCTATATCCTCGAGTTGAGTGTTAGTGCCATAGCAATAGATGCCTTGTGAGTTAAAGATACCGATTCCGAACACAAAGTCTCTGATCCTTTTCGATGAAGACACTTCCATCTCGATCGTCATCCCCTCCTCGGGCGAAAAGACATGCTTTTCTTTTCCATCTGATCCCTTCAACCTCACCTTGCTTATCTCGATCTCTCTCTTCCCCCATCTGTTCTCTCGTCTTTCCTCTTCCCATTCCTGCTGTCTTTCCACACCCTTTTGTCTTTCCTCGAATTCTTCTTCCTGCTTTTCCAAGACATCTTGGAGGTAGGCATCGACGACCCTCTTGGGCTCTCCCATTTCCTCGATCTGCCCTTCTTTGAGCCAAATCACCTGATCACATATTTTTTCTACGGTGGAAAGGTCATGGCTGACGAATAATATTGTCTTTTCTCGGCGACGAAAATCATCTATCCTGTCTAGACATTTGGGGACAAAAGATGCGTCACCCACGGCCAGGACTTCGTCGATGAGGAGAATGTCCGGGTTGACATTGATAGCAATCGAAAATCCGAGGCGCATGTACATCCCAGAGGAATAAGTTTTAACAGGGGCGTCGATAAACTCCTCGAGCTCAGCGAATTTGACGATCTCATCGAACTTCCGGACGATTTCCTTCTTGGATAGGCCGAGCATGATGCCGTTTATGTAGACGTTTTCCCTTCCTGTAATCTCAGGATGAAAGCCGGCTCCGAGCTCGATCAGAGCCGAGATTTTTCCCTTGACCTTCACCCTTCCCTTCGTCGGCTTGGCAATACCTGCCACAATCTTGAGCAGAGTGCTTTTGCCCGATCCGTTCTCACCGATAATGCCAAAAGTCTTCCCCTTTTCGACTTGAAAGCTGACTCCATCCAGAGCCGTCACTATCTCATCCGGCCTCATAGCCTTAAAAATATCGCCTTTGACAATAGCACTCTTGAACGTCAGAAAACGATGGCGTGCCGCGTATTTCTGGTAGATACGAACCACATCATCTACATCGATGGCGATCACCTAAACCTCCTCAGGGAAAGAATCCCGGAGTCTATCAAAGATATAGTAGCCTAAAATAAATAAGAAAATGGCCAATACGAACGTGATTCCGAGTTTTTTCCAGTGGAATAGCGTTCCGAAGAAGACACAGTTCTGGTATCCCTGCATGATGTGGGTCATCGGGTTGAGGTTAAGAAAGATTCTCAGGAAATTTGATTCCTGGATGGTCGAAAAAGTTATCGGGTAAACGATCGGAGAGGCAAAAAACCAAAAGGTTAAAAAATTAGCCAGGATATCCTTAATATCTCTAAAATGGACGGTCAGAGAAGAAATAAGAAAAGCAAATCCTAAAGAAAAAACAAACTGAATAAGAATAACGAGCGGCAGGAAGAAAATATATGGGGTATAGGCTTTCCCGAAAATAGGAACGAAAAGAAAAAGAATAGGCAGCCCGAACATAAAATGAATGAGATTCGAGGAGACAGCGACAATGGGCAGAATCTCAGCCGGAAAAAGGATCTTTTTGATCAAGTTTCCATGAATCATCAGCACGTTGGCCGACTCCAGAGAAGAAGAGGAAAACCACGTCCAAGGCAGGACTCCGCAGAAGAGAAACAGCGCATACAGCCAGGGTGAACCCTCGAAGGCAGGGTCGCGGGGTCGGATGATAAATCCAAAAACGATGGTATAGACGATCATCAGGAGAAGAGGGTTGAAAAAGGACCAGAGAAATCCCAGGATTGTGCCCCGATACCGAGCCTTGAGCTCTCTACCGACCAAGCTCTGGATGAGAACTCGGTATTTGTATATTTCCTTAAGGTTTCTGAACACCTGCCGTTCCCTCTCTCCCTGAGAATATCTCCTCGGCCTCAGGGGTGTAATGACCTTGATCATCGAAGAGGATAAGAGGAGGTAAAAGATTCAATTTTTGGGAAACAAAATCGCATTCAGACAGGAAGAAATTCGGCGATTTCTTGCGTCTGGGGAAAACAAACCGGATGGTTTTCATCTTCAACTGGCGTTGGTCCACTGCCTGTTTGAAATCTTCCTCTCTCTTGACAGGATAAATGAAATAGGCCCGGCCTTCCTCCTTCAATAACTCTGCAGTCTTGGCCATTATATCAAAAATATCACATTTTAATTCATGTTTGGCAACCGCTTTTTCTTGATCGTCGCTCAAATGCCCCTGCTTTTTCTTAATATAGGGTGGGTTGGAAAAAATGATATCGAATTTCTTTTTGGTATGAAAACCTTTTAGATCTTGGCAAATGATGGTGACTCTTCCTTCGAGCTTGTTGAGGGCCACATTCCTCTGGGCCATGTCTGCCAGAGTTTCCTGAATCTCCAAACCGGTGATATGCTTAAAAGGCTTGATACTTAAGAGAAGGGAAATGATGCCCGAACCCGTACCTAGCTCCAGAAGATCATCGCTCTCGCTGGTTTGGATGAAATCTGCCAACAGAGGAGAATCCACTGAAAATCGATATCCCTTTTTTTTCTGAGTGATCAGGATGCGACCATGATAGAAAGTGTCCAGAGTCTCGTCATCCTCCTTCAGTTTAGTCATCCGCATCATCATCGCTCAATTCGGTGAATACGAGTACCTTATCAGGAAAGATTTCGGCAAATCCTCCTTGTACAAGATAATTTTCCTCTTTCTGATCCAGACGGTAGGTCAAAACTCCTTTTCCAAGAGCAGTAAACAAGTGCCGATGCCCCGGAAGAATCCCGATCATCCCCTCTAAGCTGGGAAGGAAGACAGCCTTTACCTCTTCATCCACCAACAATCTTTGGGAAGTGATCACTCTCAGTTGTATGGATGAAGGTAAGTCCTTACTCATGCTGACTGCAATGCCTCTGCTCTTTCCATCACTTCCTCGATGCCACCGACCATATAAAATGCCTGTTCAGGCTTATCGTCGTGTTTTCCCTCCACAATCTCCAGGAATCCTTTGACAGTATCCGCAACCTTGACATATTTGCCCGACCTCCCTGTGAATTCCTCAGCGACGTGGAACGGTTGAGAAAGGAAACGTTGAATTTTTCGCGCTCGGGCGACGATCACCTTATCCTCCTCTGAGAGTTCTTCCATACCGAGGATAGCGATGATGTCTTGGAGGTCTTTGTAACGCTGGAGAATCTCTTTAACTCTCCTGGCGACTTGATAATGCTCCACTCCCACGACCCTTGGATCCAGAATGCGAGAATAGGAGGACAGCGGATCAACGGCCGGATAAATTCCCATCTCTGTCAAAGCCCGGCTCAGATTGGTGGATGCATCCAGATGAGAAAATGTCGTAGCGGGAGCGGGATCTGTAAAATCATCGGCAGGAACATAGATGGCCTGCACCGAAGTGATGGAACCCCGTTTGGTGGAAGTGATTCTTTCTTCCAGCTCCCCCAGCTCTGTGGCCAAGTTCGGTTGATATCCCACCGCCGATGGCATCCGTCCCAGGAGGGCTGAAACCTCGGAGCCGGCCTGGACAAACCGGAAGATATTATCGATGAACAGAAGAATATCCTGACCCAACTCATCCCGGAAGTATTCAGCCACCGAGAGCGCGGCCAGTCCCACCCGAAGACGTGCTCCAGGTGGTTCAGTCATCTGGCCGTAGATTAGAGACGTTTTATCGATGACTCCGGACTCTTTCATCTCGAGCCAAAGGTCATTCCCTTCCCTTGTCCTTTCTCCCACCCCGGCAAAAACAGAATAACCGCCGTNNATCTTCCCACCCTTTAAAAAAGGCTGGATGAGGTCGATCACTTTGATTCCTGTCTCGAACATCTCCAGCTCTGTGCTCTGTTGCTCCAGGGCTGGAGGAGGTCTGTGAATCGGATATTTCACCTTGGCCTTGATGGGTCCCAGGTAATCCACGGGCTCGCCGATGACGTTGATGACACGGCCCAAAGTTGCTTCTCCCACCGGAACCTTAATCGGGCCATCCAGGTCAATGGCTTTCATCCCCCGCGCCAGGCCGTCGGTCGGGTGCATGGAAACACACCTCACCCGGTCCTCACCCAAATGCTGTTCAACTTCGACCACAATATCCACAGCCTCACGTTCATCGAGATTTTTATCGTCTTCGCTATCAACTCTCAAGCCAAAGTCCCTCTTGGTTTCCACGCCTGAATAGGCCCCAGAAGAATCGAATCTTTCGCTCGTAACTCGAATAGCATTATAAATTTCAGGAAGCTCCACATCCTTGAATTCGATGTCCACCACAGGTCCGATGATCTGAACAACACGTCCGACTTTATCTTGTTTTTTTCCTTTTGTCTTCGGTTTGGCTTTTTGTTTTTCTTTGGCTCCTGTTTTTGCCATCATCACTTCTCCAGATTATTTTTTGGCCAAGGCCTCAACGGCTGTCATGATCTCCAAGAGTTCCTTGGTAATTGAAGCCTGCCTGATTTTATTCAAAACCAGAGTGAGATCTCCTATCAATTCCTCGGCGTTCTGAGTCGCATTATCCATTGCCATCATTCGGGCTGCATGTTCGGCTGCTGATGACTCAAAAAACACATGGTACATTTGGTTCTCCACGTACAGAGGAAGAAGCGTGTCGAGAATAAGCTTGGTCTCGGGTTCCCAATCCGGAGCAAGCCCTTCTTGAACTCTCTCTGCTGTCACAGCCTCGACAGGAAGAAGTTTGGTCACTGTGATCCGTGGGGCGAGGATAGATTTGAATTCATTGTAGACCATATAAACAGCATCAACTCGGTTAAAGGCATAGAGCTGAATGAGATACTGAGCCAATTCCCTCATGTCTTCTCGGGTAAGTTTCTCGACATTTCCTGAATAGACCCTATCGGCTGAGTAAGGGAGATTTTTAAAAAATATCTCTGCCTTTTTTCCTAATAGGATCAAGCGGATTTTCGTCTGCTTCTCTTTTTCTTCAAGAAAGGCTTGAGCTCTCGCCAAGAGGTTGGAATTAAAGGCTCCACATAAACCTTTATCAGAAGTCAAGACTATGCCCAGTATGGTCTCTTCCTCTCTTTTTATCAGCAAAGGATGCCCTTGTCGTTCAGCCCAGTAGATCACCTCCGAGAGAAATTTTGGATAGGAATGCCAGTAAGGACGTGCTTCCATCAAGGGACGCTGCACTTTCTTCAGTTTAGCCGTGGCGACTGTCTTCATCGCCTGAGTGATCTGTTGCGTATTCCTGACGCTTCTTATACGTCTTCTCAGGTCAATCAGAGCCGGCATCTCAGGCCTTCTCCTCTTTGAATCTCTGGTTAAACTCTTTCAAAGCCTTACTTATTGCCTCATCCAGTTCGCCGTCGATTTCTTTCTTTTCGGCTATGTTTTTCAATAAATCCAGGTGCTCTTTCTCAAAGTAATCATACAGCTGTTTTTCATAGTCCTTGATCTCAGAGATTTCAAACCCATCTATATACCCCCTATTCCCAGCATAGATGATAAGAACCTGTTTCTCGACAGGGAGGGGGACGTACTGATCCTGTTTAAGAATTTCTGTCAATCTTTCTCCCCTTTCCAGCTGGGCATGACTGGCCTTGTCGAGCTCTGTGCCGAACTGAGCAAAAGTCAGAAGCTCCCGGAATTGAGCCAAATCGAGGCGCAACTGTCCGGCCACCTGCTTCATGGCCTTGATTTGAGCATTCCCGCCCACCCTGGAAACCGAGATCCCGACATTGATGGCTGGCCGGATTCCGGCGTTGAAGAGCTCTGGCTCTAAGTAGATCTGACCGTCTGTGATTGAAATGACGTTGGTCGGAATATATCCCGAGACATCACCAGCTTGGGTCTCGATGATAGGGAGGGCGGTCAATGAGCCTCCCCCATACTTATCATTGTATTTGGCAGCCCTCTCTAAGAGCCTGGAATGAAGATAAAAGACATCTCCTGGAAAGGCCTCTCGCCCGGGAGGCCTACGCAGGAGAAGCGAGATCTCCCGGTAGGCCGCGGCATGCTTGGAGAGGTCATCATAGATGAGGAGAGCATGTTTCTCGTTGTCTCTGAAGTATTCTCCCATGGCACAACCCGCGTAGGGAGCAAGATATTGAAGAGGAGAGGGATCGCTGGCAGCAGCGGCAACGACAACAGAATAATCCATGGCCCCATAGTCCTCGAGAATCTTGATGACATAAGCGATGGTAGAATTCTTTTGCCCGATAGCCACGTAGATACAGACAACATCCTTCCCTTTCTGGTTGATGATGGTGTCGACGGCGATGGCTGTCTTACCTGTCTGCCGGTCGCCGATGATCAGTTCCCTCTGACCTCTGCCTATGGGGATCATGCTGTCAATGGCTTTTATTCCTGTCTGCAACGGCTCCTTCACCGGCAGCCGGTCGACAACACCGGGGGCCAGCCGTTCGACAACCATATGGACATCGGTCTCGATCGGACCTTTTTCATCCAACGGCAGGCCCAGGGGATTGACGACTCTGCCGATAAGAGAAGGTCCAGAGGGAACCTGGATAATCCTGTGGGTTCGCTTAACCAAATCCCCCTCTTTAACCAGATGGGTCTCTCCGAGAAGAACAGCGCCGACACTATCCTCTTCTAGGTTCAGAGCCAGGCCATAAACTTCTCCTGGAAATTCGAGAAGTTCATTGTACATCACCCTATCCAGCCCATAGATCCGGGCAATCCCGTCTCCGACAGAGGTCACAGTCCCGATTTCCTTGATGTCGACTTCCGTCTCGTAGCCTTCGATCTGGCGTTGGATGATTTTAGTAATTTCGTCGGCCTTAATTTCCATGACTCTACCCTTCAGATATTCTTTCTTTAAGATTCTCCAGGCTCCCTTTGATAGAAACATCATAGACGATGTTCTCTTTCCTCAGGGAAAGACCTCCGATCAATTCGGAATCGATTCTATAATTCAAAGAAACTGGTCCTCCCTCCAAGATCTCGAGCTTCTCTTTCAACCTTCTCTTTTGTTCCTCAGATAACGGAGAGGCGGAGGCGACCTCGATTGTTGCAATTCCTTTCTTTTCATGCCACAGCAACGGGACGAGTTGGACAATTTCAGGCAAGAAATCCAGACGGTTGTTTTCGACAAGAAGAAGAATAAATCGGTGTATCTTTCCTCTCAATCCGCTTTTATCCATTATCTCAGCGGCAATCTCCATCTTTCTCGTCGTAGGTAGGAAGCGGCTGGTGAGGGCGCCGTTTAGCTCTTTATGATCGGAGAGGAGGTTTTGAAACCCGATCAGCTGATGGAATAGGGTCTCATACTCCGCATCATCCTTGATAGAGCTAACTAACCCTTGAGCGTACCTCTTCGTCAGTATCTGTGTTTTCATACAATTCTTCAATTTTTTCTATAGATTTATCGATGAGTTGAGAGGATAACTCTGGTGTCATTTTCTGTATTATCCGTTCCTGAGCTAGGGCTGTAGCTAATTCAGCCGCATATTCTCGAAGGCTTGCTATCCCTACTCGAGTCAGCATCTCAATCTCTTCCTGAGCAAATCTTTTTATCCTCTCCGCCTCACGCTGGGCTTCCTCGATGATCCTATCCTTTTCTTCGAGACCGTTTACTTCACCTCCCTTCTTAATCTTCTCGATTTCTTTTTCTAAACTGTTCAATCGTTCTTGGATCTGGTGAAGCTTCTGTTCCGCTTGTCGACGCGACTCCTTTATTTCCTTCAAGGAGTGCTCTATCTTCATTGACCTGTCCTCGAGAAAATTACGGAGTGGCTTGCGAAGAAGGTAGGCTAATCCACCGAAGAGAACGACGAAATTAAGCGTCTTCCCCAAAAAATCCTTGGTGCCTGAGGCATGCTCCTCATCTGCCTGTAAGGGGAGGAATAGGCACAGGAGGAAAAAGAGGATAAAAAAATGTTTTCTCACCATCAGCTTAAGAGTCTCTTCTCAATCTGGTCAGCCAGGTTCTGACTTTGAACTTCAAGCTCATTCTTTAAGATTTTGACCTGGCGATTCAATTGATCCTGGGCCGCTTCGATCTGGCTGCGGCAATCCGCATTTATCTTTTCTAGTAAGCGTTCTCTATGTTTTTGGCCTTCTTTCATAAGCCCTTCTCTGAGGGTTTGAGCCATGGTCTTGGCCTCCCGCAACTGCTCCTCCACTTTGAGAGATTCTTCTTCGAACAATTCGAGAGCAGCCTCGGCGGCTCGTTTATCCTGGTCCATCTGGTCCTGTCTCGATCCCATGATCTTACGCAAAGGGCTAAAAAAAACTCTGTTGAGGACGGCCAGCAAGATCCAGACGATGAGAAAGACGATGATAAGACTTAAATCGATTGAAAGCATCTCTTCTGTACTGTAAAGGGACTAAAATGAGGCAAGAATTTATCATTTTTACCCTAAAAAAGCAAGCATCAGATGCTTCCAGGCGTTCCCGATTTCTTAATTTCACCTACTATGTAAAGGGATCCTGTGACAAGTATGGTATCCTCGGGTATTGCCTGGTCAAGAGCCAGTCGATAGGCCTTTTTGGGATTGGGCTCCAAGATGATTCGATCCTCAAACCGACGAGCTCTTTTNNGGAGAGGCCGCCTTGTGGAAGGGAAACCGGGTCAATATCACTGTTTTTGCCAGAGGAAACAGGATATCCGCAATTCTCTCAATCTTTTTATCCCTCATCATGGCGAAGACAAGGATCACAGGAGTGGATATAAAACAATGGAGATAATCTCGAACTGCCCTGGCCCCTTCTTCGTTATGGGCTCCATCTAAAAGGACGAGAGGACGGAGTGAAAAAACTTCGAGGCGGCCATCCCACCGCGTACTCTCTATCCCCTGAATGATCTTTTTCTTGGCTAGCATTTTCCACTGCTGGCTGAGCTGTTCAGCCGCCACGATCGCTATCGCTGCATTCTCCCCCTGATGGAGGCCAGAGAGACTCGGAGTAAAATTATATGTTTCCTTTTCCGATCTGTATTCAAAAGAATATTCTTTCTCTCCTTTCTCGAAGCAAAAACCTCCCTTTCTTTCGAAGACACCAAGAAAGGGAGCACCAAGTTCATCGGCTAGCCTCTTGATGGTCAAGAACGCGCTCCTCTTCTTGACTCCGCAAACCACTGGAACAGTTTTTTTTATGATCCCAGCTTTTTCGTAGGCAATCTGTTCGAGAGTGTCTCCTAAAAATTTCTGGTGTTCTGCAGAAATCGTGGTCACGACAGTCACAGAAGGATTCACCACATTGGTAGCATCAAATCGCCCTCCCATACCCACTTCTAAAATAGCAATATCCACCTTCTTCTCCTCAAAGTAAATCAATCCCAGACAGGTCAGCAGCTCAAAATAAGTGGGAGGGGAAAGCAAAATCTTGTTGTCAATCAGATCCTCGATTTTCTTTTTCAGCCTGGTTAGAAGCCTGGAGAAGCTTCGCGCAGGAATCGGCTTTTCNNCCTCAACCCGAACGAGGTGGGGAGAGGTAAAAAGGCCCACACGAAAATCATGGAGCGAAAGAAGGCGGGCCAGCATCGCACAAACAGACCCTTTACCATTTGTCCCGGCAACCAAAACCGAAGGAAATTCATGGTGAGGATTATCAAAAGCCTCGAGTATGGCTCGAACATTATCCAACCCAAACTTGATGCCCAAGTTTTGGATCTTCTCTAGGTATCTGAGACATTCCTGGTAATTCATCGAGGGCGGTTAAGGAAGAGTCGCAAGGCTTTGATGAGATAAGCCTGCAAATTCCCTCTTTCTACGACATCATCCAGCATGCCATGCCGAAGGAGAAATTCTGAGCGCTGAAAACCTTTGGGGAGCTTTTCCTTGATCGTCTGCTCGATAACTCTAGGTCCCGCAAACCCGATCAGAGCCTGAGGTTCTGCTATGTTGATGTCCCCCAACATGGCAAAGCTGGCTGTGACTCCCCCTGTTGTCGGATCTGTCAGCACGGAAATAAACGGAAGTTTTGCCTCTTCAAAACGAGCGATGGCAGCGCTGGTCTTCATCAGCTGCATCAAAGACAGAGCACCCTCCTGCATCCTTGCACCACCCGAGCAGGCCACAGTGATCAGCGGGACTTCTTTTTTAAGGGCTCTTTCCGCGGCTCGAGTAATCTTCTCCCCCACAACCGAGCCCATGCTCCCTCCCATAAAACTGAACTCCATAGCAGAAATAATCACTTGTATTCCACCTATGGTTCCTTCAGCATTGAGCACAGCGTCAGGAAGACGGGTCCGTTTCTTATTCTCCTCGAGCCTTTTTGAATATTTCAAAGAATCTTCAAATCCCAAAGGATCTTTGGGAACAATATCCTGGTCGATGAGATCATACTGCCCTTCATCAAAGAGCATCTTGAGGCGATCCACGGCCGATAACCGAAAATGGAAGCCACAGGATGGACAAACAGACAGATGGTCTAGAATATCCTGTTTGTACAAANNTAAATCAGACATGTCTTTCTCGTCATCCCCCTAATTCCGATTATTTTCTTCCTCTCTCCTTTCTTACCAAACAAAATTGAAAAGTCACTTATTACTTTGGAGGCTCTTTTTTCTTGGCTGAAGGTGAATCCTCCTCGACCATTTTAGCTACTGTCTCAAGGACCGAATCCGGGGAGGGAAGTTCTTCTTCGATATCTATTTCCTCGGCGAGAAGATTCAACACAGAATTTACCAATTTCTCTTGATCGAAGGGTTTCTCGAAGTAATCAGAGGCTCCGAAAGAACGCAGAGCTTCATTTTTATACTGAGGTCCTTTGTAAACGCCCGTCACAATGATTACCGGCACTTGTCCCTTCGTCTCCTGGAATATCTTCAAGGTGAGGTCGAATCCGTGCATCTTAGGTAGCATGGCTTCCAGAATCACTATGTCGGGCTTTTCCGCCTTGAATTTGTCGTAGGCGGAAGCCCCATCAGAGGCTGTGATCACCTCCATTTTTTGGGTCTCAAAAATATTGGTCATCGATGTCAAACTATTGTAGTCAAAATCAACGATCAAGACTTTTTTTTCTGCCATATTCCTTTGAAAAATT
>JABAOF010001131.1_pt6 | contig 15253 bp, 17 predicted proteins | sample 7062171 | NCBI WGS metagenome assembly JABAOF01 (sample SAMN14538628, study PRJNA623070) | marine sediment metagenome | biome: marine biome [ENVO:00000428]; feature: marine pelagic biome [ENVO:01000023]; material: deep marine sediment [ENVO:00002113] | place: India: Gulf of Khambhat ...
GGGATCGTTGTTCTTTCGGACTTGCAAGGGCACAGCCTCTTTCCGCTGCTGGTGGAACGCATGAATATCTATACGGATCCACAGCGTCCGATGACGATGAAGCAGGGGATCTATGAGATTGGGAGTCCGGATGAGAATTCGCCGGTGATGATAACCACCAATTTCGCATTGACCTACTTCATTGTGTCGGGTGAAATCGAGGCAAGCCGGATTGCCAGCTATCTCCTGGTGATGGACACGGAGGGTCTTTCGGTTCTGACCGCCTGGGCAGCGGGCAAATTTGTGGGAGATGTGATGGGGATGTTCATCAAAAAATCGGGAATTGCGGAGAAGGTCAAGAAGAAGCGGATCATCATCCCCGGCCTCGTTGCGGCGGTCAGTGGCGACCTGGAAGAGGAACTCGGTTCAGATTGGGAGGTGGCCATCGGACCGAGGGAGGCCGCTCACATTGCCGCTTTCCTGAAGGCGAAATAAGTTCCTGGACGTTGAGGGCCCATCTCAATTTTCCAATCATTTGAAAGATCGATTGTGAATACCGGCGGATAACCGACAGCTGACACCCTGTGATATAAGCCGAACGCGATGGGGCGTGAGTTTTGAGAAGGACTGGTGGCTTTTTATGGGGATTCAGAATGGCCGTATTCAAGGAGGGGAATGATGGAACTCATCGGTGAAAACATGAACGTCATGGTCGCAAAGATCGGAACTGCCATGAAGGAGCGTGACGCAAAGACCATCCAGGAACTCGCAGTCGCCGAGGCAGCGGCAGGGGTGCACTATCTCGATATCAACCTGGGCCCAGCCCGAAAAGGGGGAGCCGAGTTGATGGAATGGATGGTAAAGACCATCCAAGAGGTGGTTGATCTTCCCCTTTATCTGGACACGACCAACGTGGAGGCGATTGGGGCCGGGTTGAAGGTTTATGAGAACAAGAAAGGGAAGGCTGTCATCAATTCGATTATGGCGAGGCCGGAGCGGATGGAGGCAGAGCTTCCTCTCGCCAAACAGTATAACGCCGGCTTTGTCGCCTTGCTGTGGGGCCCTGAAGGGATGCCGAGGGATGAGGCTGAAAGAGGAGTTCTCGCGACCGAGTTGATGAACAAAGCGACCGAATATGGGATCCCGAATGAAGACATCTGGATTGATCCTATCGTGACCCCGGTGAGTAGCCAGCAGGATCAGGTCAAAAGCATGATCGAATTTATGAAGATGTTCAGAGATCTGCAAGAAATGGCACCCGGATTGAAATCGACCTGCGGCCTTTCCAATGTTTCCAATGGCGCACCTAAGGATCTCCGACCGATTCTGAATCAGACCTACCTGATGATTCTGGAGAAGTATGGCATGGCCTCGGCGATTGTCGATGCTTTTGACGACGATCTGAAAGCCTTTGCTCGGGACGAAAGGCAGGATATCAAAAGGCTGGTCTATGGGGTCGTGGAGGGTGAAGAACCAGATCTGGCATCTCTCCCCAAGGAACAGGTCGATTATGTTAAAACGGCGAAGATCCTCTTGGGACATTCCCTCTATTCCGATTCATGGCTTGAGATCTGAATCGACGTTCTTTTGTTGGTTAATCCTCTGGGAAAGAAATCGTCCTATCGTGTTCGATAGGCTTTGCCCCTTGTGGTAAGAGGGAGGCTGGGTGTGACAGATCGAAATGTGGTCGTCATCGGCGGCGGAATTGCGGGGATTACGGCTGCCCTTGAGCTGGCGGCAATGGGGATTCCCTCGACGATCGTTGAAAGGGGAGAGCGGTTGGGGGGACAGGCTGGCGTTTTCGCATGCATGGCCTCCGAGAGATGCAACAAGTGCTTCGCCTGTGTTGTGGACAATCAAACCGGGGAAGTACGCCACAAGTCCGCAATCAGCATCATGACGCAAAGTACGGTGGAAAAGGTGTCCGGTGATCCTGGTCGATTCAAGGTCCGCGTTCAATCGAAAGGGAAACAAACCCGGCTTGATGCGGCTGCGATCCTCGTCGCAACGGGAGTCGATTTCTTTGATGCGGGAAAGAAGCCGGAATATGGTTATGGTCTGTTCCAGAACGTGATCACGGCTCAGGATCTGGACGAGATCCTTCGGTCCAAGGGTGGAGTCTTTCGACCGTCTGATGGTCAGATCCCTTCGAAAATTGCTTTCTTTCAGTGTGTCGGGAGTCGAGACGAGACGATTGGCCATTTGTGGTGTTCCAAGGTCTGCTGCGCATATGCGCTGCGATTCATGAAAGCGATCAGGTATCAGTATCCCGAGATTCAGACGAGCTTTTTCTATATCGATATCCAACCCCTCGGAAGATCTTTCGAGACGCTCTTAAAAGAGTGTCGGCAAGACGAGGGAATGCGTCTCATACGCAGTCTCCCCTCAAAAGTTTACGGGCATCGGACATCCGTTGACCTCCGGATGAGATTCATCGATCCCGCCTCTGGAGAGATTGTCGAGGAAGGATTTGATTTGATTGTTCTGTCGATTGGGATGATGCCCCGGCAAGGTGCTGAAAGGATCGCTGAACTTTTCCACATTTCGAAAAACGAGGAGGGCTTCTATCGTTCTCCTCCCCGTGATTCGGGGATCTTCGTATCAGGAGCCTGTAAAGGCCCCAGAGACATCGGGAGTTCCATGACTGACGCCAAAGCCACGGCTCAGGAAGTCGTTCAATACCTCGGAGGTGTCTAACCCGTGAGATCCACGGATCGATGCCGCATTGCGGTTCTGATTGATCGCTGTGAGGAAGCCCTTTCTGATCTCTTCGATGAAGAGATGATTCGGTACATCTCTGGCCTTCCCCAAGTGATTTCTTGTTACCAGGACGAGAATCTCGCCCTCTCACAGAGGCTCGAAATGCTGGTTAGGAAGCTCGCCAGAAGACGCGTGGATCGGGTGGTGATTGTGGGCGGCAGCCCGAGGGTTTATGAAACCTCCTTCCGTCGCCTGGATGTGGAGGCTGGACTGAACCCATACATGCTTCTTGTCGCGAATGTTCGTGAACAAATCGCTTGGACAATTCCAGATATCGAAAGGGCAAGGGAGAAGACGAGAGCGATTGTGGCAAAGACCGTGAAGGAGGCGACCTATCTCAGTCCGATTGAAGAGGACAAAATCGATTTGTCCAGGGAAGCTGTAGTTCTGGGCGGAGGTGTGGTTGGAATGCGGGCCGCCCTCGCTCTGGCCGATGCCAACGTCCAGGTCACCCTGTTGACCCGGGCAAAAGAGATCGGAGGAAAAGCGGCCCAGCTGACCCATTTCTATGATCGGCCCGGCGAGGTCTCTAACTGGTTTGCGGACCAGATTAAGAAAGTGAAAAGGCATCCGAAAATTGTCGTCAAAAAATCGGTTGAGCTGAAAGGTCTCGAAGGCTCTCTGGGAGACTATCGAATCAAGATGGAGGACTCGTCAGGGAAAAGGGGGGTCGTGCAGGGCTCAGCCGTCATTCTGGCAATGGGAAACGAAGTCGTGCCCAATACCGAGGGGATCTTCGGCCATCAATGCTTCATCTCCCCTCCCGAGATGGAGGTTATGCTTGGAGATCATGGAAAATCTCTAAAGGACGAGAAGGGCGAGCCCATCAAGACGGTGACTTTTGTCTTGGATTTGGTCAATGAGGCTATCAAAATCGATTCGGCGAATGCGGTCAAGAATGCCATACTCCTCAAAAAGGACTACGATTGTGATGTTTTCGTATTATGCCGGGATGTGAAGGTGTCACTGGATGGGATGGAACAGCAGTACCGGAAGGCAAGAGAGATGGGGGTTCTTTTTGTCAAGTATGACGATCCCCCTCGATTCTCACTGGTCAATGGTCAGGTGAATATCGAGGTCAAAGAGGTTTCCACACAGATGCGGGGAGATGAGTACTCCCTGTCCATTCTCTCGGACCTCGTTGTGGTGAGTGAGCGGTTCATACCGTCGAAAGACAATGAGATGCTTGCGACCGTCTTAGGGATTCCTCTCAACGAGGGGGGGTTTCTCATGGACGACAACCCCCAGTTCATGCACGTCCGGACGAATCGCCGGGGCGTTTTCATCGCTGGAGGCTGTCGGTTTCCTCAGCCCCTTGATGAGGCTCTCGTAGAGGCGGAGGCTGCGGCCGCCGATGTGACCGAGATCCTCTCCCAAGGTTTCTATGANNCCAGGGGGTATATGAGTACGACCTGGCGGTTGCTGAGATCGACCCGGCAAAATGCGCGGCTTGTCTAACCTGTCCCAGAGTCTGTCCCCACTCGGCGATTGTGGTGGAGAAGTACGCTGAGCAGAATATCTATCTCACGAGAGGATATGAAGAGGGTTTCCAGTGGAAGGCAGCTAGGGTTCTGCCCATGCAGTGCTATGGCTGTGGTATTTGCGTGAGTTCCTGTCCAACCAAGGCAATTACATTGAAACATCTGACAGATGCCGAAATCTCCTTACAGGTGGGGGCGTAACATCAGAGGGAGGAGTTTTTTCATGGAGGCTTTCAATCCGAGAATTGTCGCTTTTTGCTGTGATAAGTCTGGCTATGTCGCCGCCGATATGGTGGGAAAACTTGGCTTATCGGTGCCCGAGAGCCTAGATGTTATTCGGGTTCCCTGTGCGGGCCGGGTTGACGCCATTCACATGCTTCAGGCCCTCGAAAATGGAGCGGATGGTGTCTTGATTTTTGCCTGCCATGAAGAAAACTGTCAGTCCCTTACGGGGAATGTCATGGCAAAGGCACGGATGGGCTATGTCCATGGCATTATGGAGCGCATTGGACTCGAACGGGAACGGTTAGGCCTTTGTAATCTGGCTACGAATAACGGCGCAAAGTTCGCTGAGGCTGTCAACAGGAAGTTTGAGGATCTCAAGAAACTCGGCTCCAGTCCTGTCAAGTGAGAAGGTACATGGGGTTCTGGGTTTTGAACGCGGAGGATTTTCGAAGTTGATTCGCGACGGACTTTTCCATGTCTTTCACAAAAGGACCGGAGGGGAATCTTTGATGCGCCGAAAAGGGAAGCGCTGATGACAGCTTGAAAAAAGGTTTTTGAGAGACGAAAAGCGACCTTTCTCTGAGACCCATCAAAGAATTCAAAAGGTATGATTCTTCCAATCCGCTGTGCAGGAAGGAGTCTGGATCGATGATCAAAGCCGAGCAGAAACCCCTTGATGAAATCCTCGACTTTCTCGAACCCCACAAGAAAATTCTACTTGCAGGGTGTAATGCCTGTGTTGCGGTTTGTCATGCAGGGGGCGAGAAAGAGGTTGGAATCCTCGCCTCTGCTCTAAAAATGGCCAGAAGAAAAGCAGGCCAAAAGCTTGAAATCCTCGAGGACTGTTCAACCAGGCAATGCGAGCCCGAATTCGTCGAAGAGTTGAAGGAGAAAGTGGAAGACGTCGAAGCGGTTCTCTCCATAGCTTGTGGAGTTGGTGTTCAGACCGTGGTGAGGAGATTCGCGGAGACCCCGGTTTATCCGGGTCTCAACACGACATTCATCGGAGAAACCGAGGAGCTCGGCGTCTGGGTGGAAAGATGCCAGGCCTGCGGGAACTGTGTGCTCCATTTGACGGGTGGTGTCTGTCCCGTGGCCCGCTGCGCGAAGCAGCTTCTCAATGGTCCCTGCGGTGGTTCCCAGGATGGAAATTGTGAGATCGGGAATGAAGTTCCGTGTGCCTGGCAAGAGATCTATGACCGCCTTAAAGCCATTGGTCAGCTAAACAGAATGGAAGCGATTATTCCGGTCAAGAAATGGGGTAAAGAGAGTCGAGATAAGGGGCCGAGAACCATCGTGAGGGAGGATCTGAAGCTATGAAATCGGGAAGTCATCTGGAAAAGCTCCTGGAGAAAGGACTATTTGCTGTCACAGGAGAGTTGGGTCCTCCAAAAGGGAACGATGTCGAGGTGGTCAAGAGGAAGGCGGAGTATCTGAGAGGATATGTCGATGCCATCAATATCACCGATAATCAAACGGCCATTGTCCGGATGTCGAGTATCGCCACAGGGGCCGTGCTGATAGAGATGGGCCTAGAGCCGGTCACCCAGATGGTCACGAGAGACCGAAACCGCATCGCTATACAGAGCGATATTTTTGGGGCGACAGCCTTGGGCATTAAGAACATCCTCTGTCTCACGGGGGACCACCAGAGCTTCGGGAATCAGGTGGATGCCAAGAACGTACATGATATGGATTCAATTCAATTCATCGACTGCGTGCGGATCATGCGTGATGAGGGAACGATTCTGGGTGGAGAGGAAAAGGTCGAAGGACAGATCAAGATGTTCATTGGGGCGGCAGCGAATCCGTTTGGTGACCCCTTTGAATTTCGTGTAATCCGCCTCGCAAAGAAGATCAGGGCCGGCGTCGATTTTATCCAAACTCAGTGCATCTATGACATGAAACGGTTCAAGGAATGGATGGGGATGGCGAGTGACATGGGGCTCCTCGAAAAAGTCCACATCCTGGCCGGGGTGACTCCGCTGAAGTCTGCTGGCATGGCCCGATATATGAACAAAAACGTTTCGGGAATAACGATTCCCGATGAATTGATCGATCGAATGGCAAAAGCGCAAAAACCGGCAGAAGAGGGGATCAAGGTCTGTGTGGAGCAGATCGAAGAGTTAAAGGAGATGAAAGGGATCCATGGCGTTCACATTATGGCCATCGAATGGGAACACAAGATGGGTCAGATCACCGAGATGGCGGGACTCTTGCCTAGACCCACGGTTTCCTAGATGCAGAGATATTCAGGGTAGGATAGAGGCGTTTGAAGCCCATGGAAAAGGTGGTTCCCCCTGGAAAGGAGTTGGCTCGGTGGTAGTCCGTTGTCCGTTGTCAGTGGTCAATCGCCAACGAAGATCGGATTACCCCATGGATTCGTAGGATAGGGTATTATTTTCCAAGAGGTTGAGGCGACGATGATGAAGATCGAACTGACGGCGGATAGTCAGAAACTCTCCAAGGAGATTCAGTCCCTCACCGGAGAGAACGTGAATCTGTGCTACCAATGCCGAAAATGCTCTGTCGGTTGTCCCGCAGCGTATGAAATGACCCTCAAGCCCCATGAAATGATGAGAGCCCTTCAAATGGGATTGGAAGAAGAGGTTTTTCAGTCGGGAACGATCTGGATCTGTCTCTCCTGTGAGACATGCAATACCCGATGTCCCCAGGATATCGACATCGTGAGAGTTATTGATGGCCTCCGAGAACTGGTCATGAGTGGCCGAATCGATTACTTCAACCCCCATCCTGAAATTCCTTCGATGCACCGCCTTTTTCTTAAACTGGTGGAGCGGTACGGCAGAATCTATGAGATGGGTTTAGCGCTGATCCTGAATCTAAAGATGGTTAATCCTTTCAAGGATATCGACATGGCATGGCCCATGTTGGCAAAAGGGAGGCTAAAGCTTTTTCCACATAAAAGCGGCGGGGTTGCTGAACTTCGTCGGATGATGTCTAGGATTCGTGAGATTGAAGGAGCGAGCTGATGCGATACGCATATTTTCCTGGGTGTTCACTGAGTGCCTCGGCTCAGGACTACGATTTGTCTTTGAAGTGGGTATGTCGATTCCTCGGGATTGAACTGCAGGAAGTGCGGGATTGGGTTTGCTGTGGAGCTTCTTCGGCTCATGCCACGTCTCATTTGCTCGCTGTGGCGATTCCCGCCATGAGTCTCTCCCATGCCGAGCAAAGTGGCTTTGATCAGCTGATCGCCCCGTGCCTTGCTTGCCTGTCCCGGATGAAGGCGGCCAATCAGAAATTGCAGGATGACGAGGATCTTAGACAGAATGTCAATGATGTTCTCGATGGGCAGTACAGTGGCACAGTGAGGGTCTTTCATCCTTTGGAAGTGATGCTCGCAGAGGTTGGCCTCGATTCCCTTGGCAAGAGGGTCCAAAAGCGATTACCCGGTCTTAAGGTGGCCTGTTACTATGGCTGTGCGTTGACCCGCCCGCCGAAGATCTGCCGTTTTGACAACCCAGAATACCCGATGAGCATGGACACGATCCTGCAGTCCACGGGTCTGGAAACACTGGACTGGGCTTACAAGACCGAATGCTGCGGGGTGAGCATGACTTTGACTCGGGCAGATATGGTCGTTCACCTGACCCACAAGATTCTCCGAGCGGCCAAGGAGGTTGGCGCAGACGTGATCGCCGTCTGTTGTCCCCTCTGTCAGGCTAACCTCGATATGCGGCAAAATGAGATCGCTGACAGGTACGGCGAGCGTTTTGATATCCCTGTCCTCTACTTCACACAACTCCTCGGTATTCTATACGGAGCTTATTCAAAGGAGCTCGGCCTCGACCGACTGATGGTTTCTCCCCAGAGTGCCCTCGAAAACTACGGCATCCTCTAGCCGATGGTTGAACTTATCAGAGACGGGGCGGATCGCCCCTTCTTTCTTCTGAGATCTCTCGCAGATGGTCGCACAGAAGCTCGCTGTGGTCTCGGGTCATCGTTTCGAAGTAGACTCCCAGGGTGAATCTCTCGTCTAGGACACCCTGTTGAACATGGATCACTCTCGCCTTGACGTGGATTAGAACACCTCTAATCGAGAAATCCACGTGAATGAACTCGTCGCGAAAAAGACGGAGGGAAGTCTTGAACCTTGCCCCTCTCTCACACAGGTCGATGAGCTCGCCCCGAGAGGATCCGTTGAGAATTACCACGCCCTGAACATCATGACGGGCGTATTTTCTTCGCTCGAGGCTCTCCGAAGCCGGATGTTTCAGGGGAAAGCAGATCTCGAAAACCGGCTCTTTGACCCTCGGATTCCGGCCACAGGCATCGCACTGGAAGGTCTTCCAATCGACGATGCTGCCACAGTTAAGACACATGAGGTCATTGGTCCATTCTCTTGGTTCCATAGCACTCCCTCCCCCAGTGGTTGCGATGGCGTCGGTGGGCACTGAGGCAAGTTCTGTACCATAATGAGCGCGACGAAAAGGAGAGAATATCGAGGAAAACAGGTGGTATTTGGCGTAAGACAGTCAAAGATACCCTTTTTGTATCCTGGCTGCCCCAGGCCTCGCTCCTAGAACCATCAGACGGGATTTCCTGAGTCTTCTTTTGACCGGTAAGACAGGAGTGAAATTGGAGTTTCAGATTTGTAATTTCATTGACATTTTTTGGCGTCGGGCGACGTTCTACTCTTTTATCTTGGTTTGGCGGGACTGGTGATAGGCGTCTCTGAGAGCAACATAGGGATCGAGGGCCGCTTCCTTGAGATCCTCGTATTCGCCGAGCGTCAGAGACGTGTGGTTCACCCGTTCATATGCGCCGATGCCGATATTGACGAATACGGGAGACTCGAACAGGTAGTTCCACGGATTGAGAAAGAAGTCTCCAGCCGTACCGACAGTGTCACGCAGACTCGAAGGCCCGAAGATGGGCCAGTTTATGTAGAAGACCGGCCCGATTCCGTAGAAGCCCAGGGTCTGACCAAAATCCTCCTGCTGTTTGGCAAGTTTGAATCGCTTTTTCGCTATGTCATAGAAGCCTACCACGCCAACGGTTGTATTCAAGACAAAACGTACAGTCTCGATCCCAGCCCTTTTGAATTTAAGCTGTAACAGACAGTTGGCCAGACGAATTGGCGCGGTCGTATTGGAGAAAAAGTCACGGACCCTCAACCTTGCGGGTAAAGGGATGACTTTTTTGTATCCGGAGGCCACAGGCTTGAGAATCCAAAAATAGATTTTGTCGTTGACATGGAAGAAAAGCCGGTTGATGGGCTGCAAAGGGTCGGCGATGGTTGGGACGGGTTCGTCAAAGCTGGGGGGCTCTTCGTCTCGTCTGACCTCAGCGAATTGAACGGCGGCGTCTGCTTGCAAAATAGAGATGGAGCCGTTGACTTTCGGAAGTGATGGGGGCGTCCCCGCGTGACCCAAGCCGGAAAGGGCTATGAGTCCGGCAAAAGAGAGGAAGAGCGTCCAACAGGTAATACTCGAGCCTCGGCTATCCCCACCGGGCGATGTCCCTCGACATAACTGAATCATCCAACACCCACAGTCAGATGAACCGGCCCATCCTTAGGATCTCGGAAATCTATCTTTGCGCGAGCTTCGCTTTTAGCCTTTTGACAAGGTTCTCGTAAGATGATTGCAAAATGATAGTGTTGAACTGCGTTCGATAGTTGTTCACGAGGCTGACACCATTGATGGAAATGTCATAGACATACCAACCGTCTTCTTTCCTTCTCACTCGGTATTCGGCTGCAATCTCAGCATCCGTTTCGGTTACGATTTTGACGTTGACAATCCCATAGTTCCCATCGAGAGTTTCTCCTTCGTAGAAGACCCGCTCCCCAGAATAGGAGTCGACCTTGTCCATGTACGTCCTCTCCAGTAGGTCGCTGAAGAGCGAAATAAACTCCTTTTTCTCCTCATCAGTTCGCTGGGTCCAGTGTCTCGCAAGGGATCGGCGAGACAACTCCTCCCAATCGAATCGTTCATCGACGGCCTGACGAATCAGCTTTCTTCTCTCCTCAGTTTTGGAAGAATCCTTGAGGGCCGGGTCAGTTAGGATGGAGATAATCTTGTCGGTCGTCTCCTTAATCTCTTCAGTGGGTTCTCCTGCCAGAGCTGTTGACGCAACCGCAATAGCTAAAAGGAACAACAGGAACTTCCGCCAGTGAGCGGTAGACTTCATGCACCCCTCCTAGATCTTCCCGAAAACGAAGTTGGAAATCAATTCCTCAAGATCGATCGCCGGCTCGGTCTCCCGAATGCGGCCCTGTGGAGGGATGATCTGTTCCGATCCCCCCGGTGTGATTTCAATGTACTTCTGGCCGATGAGTCCCTTCGTCTTGATGGAAGCAATGGCGTCCTCTTGGATTGTAACCTGCCTCGGGAGATTCAGAACGACCCGAGCTTGGTAATCTTCCAGGGTAATGCGCTTGACCCGTCCGACTTCAACACCAGCAATCATAACAGGCGAGCCGATCTTCAGTCCCCCGCTGTCTGAAAAGAGGGCATAGACCTCGTATCCTCTATTTCCGAGGATCTCCATCTTACCGAGTTTGATGGAGAGGTAGCCTAGGCAGATGATCCCAACAATGATGAACAACCCGACCGCGATTTCAAGATCAAATTTCTTCATTTTAGACTCTCGGCCTCCCGACAGTGTGGGGTCTGACTAACTTACCGGATTGATTGGCCCCTGCATACTCCCGCTGATGAACTGTTTGACAATGGGGTCACTCGACGAGGCAATTTCTTCTGGTGATCCCATAACGAGGACGGTCTCTCGATGGAGCATAGCCACTTTCTCAACAATATCAAATACTTTCGGTATCTGGTGTGTAACGATGATCCCGGTGAACCCCAGACGTTTGTGACATGAGTCGATGAGGTTGAGGATAGCATGCGCGATAATGGGGTCGAGCCCGGTTGTGGGTTCATCGAAGAGCATGATTTCGGGATCTCTCACCAAGGCCCGAGCAAGGGCTGCCCGTTTGACCATTCCACCGCTCAGCTCGGCAGGGTATTTGTGCTCTGATCCGGCTAACCCGACCTGTTCAAGCTCGGAGAGGACTCGCTCTCTGATTTCCTTTTCACCCATTGTGGTTTTTTCCTGCAAGGGGAAGGCCACATTCTCGAATACCGTGAGCGAGTCGAACAGGGCACCACCCTGGAAAAGAAAACCAAAGCGGCTTCTCATTTGTTCCAGCTGTCTGCCCTTGAGGGTGCTCATGTCTTCGCCATCGACAATGACCCGCCCTCGATCCGGTTTCATTAATCCAGAGATGTGTTTGAGGAGAACGCTCTTACCGGAGCCGCTCCCTCCGATCAACGCAAGAACCTCCCCCCTTTCAATTTGGAGAGAGACACCCCGCAGCACAAGGATTCCGTTAAACGATCTGTAAAGGGCTTCCACGCTGATCATTTACCGCCTCAAAAAAGAACAGAAGTCATGAAGTAATCCCAGACAAGAATCAGAACCGCAGAGAGGACAACTGCCTGGGTCGTCGCCTTGCTGACCCCCTCCGCACCGAAACCAGTGTAATATCCCTTATAGCAACAAACCCAGGTAATCAAGGCTCCGAAGCTGAGTGACTTGTAAATTCCTTCCAGGATGTCCTTCATGTCGACGTAGTTGGCCATCTCTCCAAAGTAGGTTCCCTCTCCCACGCCGAGGAGTTTGACCCCCACGAAATAGCCCCCAAGGATCCCAACGACATCGAAAATGGCTGTTAATAGGGGAAGTGCAACGATGGCCGCCACAAGTTTGGGAACGACCAGATATCGAAAAGGGTTGAGCCCCATGAGCTCAAGGGCATCGATCTGTTCACTGATTCGCATGATTCCAATTTCGGCAGTCACCGCCGAACCAGCCCTTCCAGTCACCATCAGCGCAGAAAGCACGGGTCCCAGCTCTTTGATAAGTGCAAGGGCAACCATCGGCCCAAGGAGCGCCGCCGACCCAAACCGACTGAGCGTGTAGAATCCCTGGAGTCCCAGCACCATTCCTGTAAAGGCTCCGGTAAGCAAAATCACGAGGGTCGATTGGAGTCCGATAAATCGGATTTGCTTGAGCACCCTGGAGAACTTGAGCGGGGGCGTCAGGGCATAGAAAAAGGCCTTGGCAAGAAAGACGCCCATCCGTCCCATCCTTTGCAAACCGAAAAGGGAGAGCGCCCCTATTCTTCTGATCGATATGACGACGAGTGAACCCATTGTATTCGCCATACCCGTCCTTGCTATGTCCCCTGCGAAAGGCCTTCCTGGAGTTATCCGGGGAGGCCGAAATCTCCAAATATATCACAAAAAGGCTGTTTTAACAGTTCGTTTATGAAGTGGATCGTCTCGGTCTTGCCAAAGTCGATACGAGGATGAGGGCTACGCCGAGGCGTCTTGATTGAAACCCAGAATGGTTTGCCATAAACCACAGGACCCACGCTGGGAGATTATCTTCAGACGGACTCCCCTTCGCCGAAGTTTCTGAGTAACATCCTGGACATCTCTCTCAAAGAAACCCGATAGAATACACCAGCGTTTCTGGAAAAATGCTTCGGTACCGAGTAGCCGATCCAAGACCTGATAGGGCAGATTACAGCAGACGAGGTCACACGGTTCGTATACCAGATCTTCTGCATCTCCCTTGACGACATCGATATGGCTCTCCTCATGGTTGAGGACCACGTTTTTCTCGGCCGTTTTGACAGCGAGCGGATTGTGGTCGATGGCGAGGATTCGTTGTGCCCCTAATTTCGCACAGGCCAAAGCGAGAATTCCCGTTCCCGTTCCGAGATCGAGGACCCTTTGTGGTTGTTCCCTTTCGTAAACGTCCCCGAGCATCTTCAAACAACCTCGGGTTGAGGGATGGAGACCCGTTCCAAAAACCACACTCGGATCGAGGATAATGGGGATTTCATCCGACTTAGGAACCAGTTCTACCCAGGAAGGGATGAAAACCATTTTTCCAACACGAAATGGTGCGATCTCGTCTCCGCCTTGCCAGTCTCGGTAGTCAATTGTGAATTGGTCGATGAGACGAAGCGACGGTTCTTCTTCCAAGACCGACTGGATTGTCCTCTCTGCCTCTTGGGAGAAAAAGAGAAAGGAATGTTCTCCTTCCCACCAAGTACCGATGTAGTCGGGAGGAAACTGGTTATCCCCATGGCTCACTTTTCCGTTGATTTGGTAAATGTAGAGCTTGTCGTAAGGAATCATTGGACCCGCCCTATTTTCTTCAGGGCCAGGTAGGCTGCCCCCAAAATGCCACCGTTGTCACCGAGAAGGGATTTGACGATTTTGGCTCTTCGAGCCGGAATTTTGAAGGCTCGCTCCGTCACCGTCCTTTCGGTTTCATGGATAAAGAACTCCCAGGCGCCAGAAACCTTTCCCCCGAGAACAATCCGATCGACATTCAGAAGATTGATCAGATTCGTAAGGCCGATTCCCAAAAAATGTCCCATCTTCCGGAATATCTCTAGGGCCAATTCATCTCTCTTTTTCGCAGCTTCGAAGACGTCCTGGGCGGTCAGTTCTTCGGCGTTTTTCCGCAAGTCCCTCAGAAGGGTTTTCCCGTGGCTCTCCAGAGCCTCCAGAGCGAATCGCCTGATCGCTGTAGCCGAGGCATACTGCTCCAGGCAGCCGTGGCTTCCGCATTTGCATGGCCGTCCGTCCGTCTCGATGATCATATGGCCGACCTCGCCGGCCATTCCATCGGCTCCCCGCCATATCTCGCCATTGAGAATGATTCCCCCTCCAACTCCCGTGCCAAGGGTTAGCGCGCAGAAGTCTCGAATCCCCTGGGCTGCCCCAAGCCAGAACTCGCCCAAGGCAAAACAATTGGCATCATTCTCAATGGCGAGAGGGATCCCCAGAGCGGCTTCGACGGGTGTTCGGATATCGAAGTCGATCCATCCCGGCAGATTTGGGGATTCTGCAACGATACCCTCCTCGGAGCGGATTAATCCAGGAGCCCCCAATCCCACGGCAAGCATATTGCCCCGAGTCGAACGCTGGTTTTTGGCTAAGGCCTGGATGGATGAGACAAGATCACCAAGGACAGCCTCTTTTCCACGGGCGCTTTCAACAGGGCAATGCATTCGATCCCCGACCGTCCCTTCAAGGTTCACAGCGGCGAGTCTGAAATTCGTGCCACCAAGATCAATACCAACAATGAAATCTTCCATAGTGGGTTACCAGCTCGATTCTTGAATATAACACGGAGGCCCAAGGGTCTAAAAGGTCGAAACATCAAAGATCGGTCTTTGAAGAGGATCCGATTTCCCTCCACATGGCATATCGGACTGCAAGATAGATTCCAGCGAAGATAAGAAGACCACCAACGACTTTCGCCCAGGTGAGTTTTTCTCCCAAGATTAGCCAAGCAAAAGCCGTTGAAAGAACCGGTTCTCCAAGGATGACGAGTGCAACGAGTGACGCGGAGAGGTATCTAAGGGCCCAATTGAAGGAAGAGTGCCCGATGAGCTGAGGTACAATGGCAAGGGCGAAAAACAACAGGTAGACCTCAATATGATAACCGGTGAAGGAAAGCTGGAAAGCGAGAGAGAGGAGAATGAGCAAAAGTGCCGAAACGCCATAGACAGGAAAGATATAGGAGAATAGGTCACTTTCTTGCCTGACTTTCCTTCCGATGAGAAAGTATCCGGCCGCGCATATCGCCCCCACGAGGGCGAGGATATCCCCACGGAAAGAGTCCTTCGAGAGCGTGAGATCGTGGAGGCTGATCGTCAGGGTTCCGGCCAATGATAGCAGAATCCCCCAGGCGATGGGTTTGGATATCCTATCTTTGAGGAAGAAATGGGAGATGAGGGCGCAAAATATGGG
>JABAOF010000300.1_pt5 | contig 15246 bp, 19 predicted proteins | sample 7062171 | NCBI WGS metagenome assembly JABAOF01 (sample SAMN14538628, study PRJNA623070) | marine sediment metagenome | biome: marine biome [ENVO:00000428]; feature: marine pelagic biome [ENVO:01000023]; material: deep marine sediment [ENVO:00002113] | place: India: Gulf of Khambhat ...
CCTAACCAACCCCAGCTAGTATTACAAAAGGGCATATTAAAAACAACTCAAACTAAGAATTAGCTTCTTAACAATCTTAGATGAAGTTTCCACCACACAAAGGACACCGCAAAGGGTAATGATGACAGTTCAAAATAAAATTNNCTGCCTAGTCAACAAACCATCAGACATATTACTCAATGTTTGATTTCGGTTTTAGATTAAAAACCAGTCTTCAGAAGTGACGGGTAGAACCTTACAGAGACAAGTTAAACTAATTTCACTTCACAAACATTCCAGATTTCTGCACTCGACAATTCACATTAAATTTTGAAATAGTTCTGGAAACTGTTTAAATAAATGAAAAACAACCAAACCAGCCCAGGAGTTAAGTGCTTGCAGTTTTTTCACTAACTTCTCCTATAGTTGGTACTGCAAGCATGAAACTCCCCATTTCCAGTTTGTTCCAAAATCTATTTAATTCTTTCACTTCACAAACATTCCAAGCTGAAGGCACTAATAATCTCAGTGTCTTTTCCAAACATTATAGGGACATTTACTCCAACAATAAGAAGTACCCTTGTAAATACAGTCTCTGCACTCAGGATTACTGAAAATACCTCTCCTACTCACAAAGACGCCAATAAACCAATATACTAATCATTGACATTTCAATTTTTTCTTGAATTGATTTTTTCATTTCACAAACAAAGAAAAGAAGAAGGTATAGTTAATTCTCATTCAACTTTGCATTCTTTCATATCTTTGAATTCCAGAAGAGACTTGTTAAGAGTTATTACGTCACCAACTTTCTTGACCACAGTCACAGGCAAACAAACTGCTAAGGAACCTAACATGGGCTTCTTGAGTCCAAGTTCTTTTGTAGTCTCCTTAGTTAAAGCCACATCCAAATGAGTTATCTGCCAAGTCTCAGTATCAGCATGAGCACCATCAACTTCTCCCAGAGTAAAAGCATCAGCAGTGATAACACTCATTCCATTCATTTTACTAACTTTCAAATCAAGAACACCAAGTACTAGACTGAACAGGTTAGTATTTGAGCTTTTCTTCTTTTTTTACAGCAGTCTTTTCACTTTACAACCATCCCATGAAAAAAGTAATTTTAGATGAAGTCTCTGCCATACAACCACAAAATCTTATAAACTATAGTACATTGCTTCTAGCACGGTGACAACTATGCATTATTTTCTTGTTCAAGTAACATACACACCAGCTTCATGGAGAAATCTTATATTAGACCCTCAAAACCGACAGGAGACTCTTACTCCAGCTATCAAAAATCTTGGAGGAAAAATAGAATGCTCCTTCCTCAGCTTTGGAGATTATGATGCAATAGGAATTCTAAGTTTCCCAGATAACATCACTGCAGCAGCCCTCTCTATGGCAGTAACATCTGGAGGAGGAGTCAAAAGTGTTAAAACAACCCCACTGGTTACTTGGAAAGAAGGCATAGAAGCAATGAAAAAAGCCAGAAAAGCTACTTACAAACCACCAGAAAGCAACCCCATGATAGATAGAGGATGAAGTAATCCTAGATGAAGTATCCACCACACATAGGACAATTAACTTTTCTTAACATTCACATTTGTTTTCATTCTTAGCCACTTCAGCAATATCACAACTTTCATGCTAAAAGAAGTTTTGAAAAGATTCCTTGACACAAAAAATATTGAGTTAGAAAAACAAATTAGAAAAGATCCCTATGAAGACCGGAACATCGGTTCCGGCATGAAAAAGAATAGAACCTAGTACACTATTTGTTCGTTGCATAATATAGCCCCAAGCAAGTCCAAGGGTGAAAGTAAAAAGTACAAGAACCCAAATAAATGGCGTATAAGCATTAAGTGCCACTCCAGCTACTGAATGGCTCAAAGAGAAAATTATCGCCTGTAAGAAATTGGATGCTTTCAATCCAAGCTTTGACTCAAATTTTTTCAAAAATAGCCCTCTGTATAGTAGTTCTTCCCTAGCTCCATTTAGGAGAACAATAGGCAATATCCAAGGCATCCAAGCAAATACTCTGTCTAGGTTCAGATTTTGACCTTGAAACAAATATTCGGCAGATGGAATAGAAGTTAATGCAAAGAAAAAAAAGCCAATAAGCCCAATTATCATGCCAAATTTGATGTTTCCTTTCCTAAGGAAAATTGAGAACAAGGTATTTCCAGATATCCGAGTTAATAGAACAATTATGCTCACAATTATCGAGGTACTCACCAACATATCTAAAAGTAGACCATTCATAGTTTCTGAGGGTATGTTTACCAGTATATCGATAAATATAGCAAAAGAAGCAATGAAAAAAGCAAAGATGACCTGCCAATAATCCTTCAAGAATTTGCTGTTGTGCAAAAAGATTGCAGACAATAAAAAGACAAATGACAATATTAACCCATACAGAAGTATCATTTCATTAGGAATTATTGAAAAAGGAAAAATTAACAAACCTGAAAGAGAAGGTAAGCTAATACCACAAACAAGCAACAGCAAGAATAGGAATATGCGATGTTTCATTTTCAAAGATCCCTTTTTATTCCAATCCGATTTGCAACTAATATAAAGCTATATGGATAAAAGAGATTTTATTTCAAAGTTCCTCAGTTCTTCCAGAATTTTGTTTTAATGGTCCCTAATTCAACTAACCCAATCTGGCGCCTCTAGCAACCTTTTCTCTTTTTCGCCTTTTTTCTGTCAGAAAATACAAATCGGATTCTTGATGTAATCTTGATTTCGTAGTTTCTTTATTATATTTGTGTGTTTTAAGAGTGAAAATAGAGCACATTAGAGCATATTGACTTGATGAAAGGCACATGTACCTTATTCTATGAAATTATCAATTTAAAAATCAATCTCAGTCTTTTTTTCCAATTATATTAGCATAGATAGCTAATTCATGTCCTGTCCGAGCATTCCTACCTCTAGAAACTACAGAAACATCAACAAAACCAACCTTCATTAACAGTTCAAGAAAAGCTTTCTCAGTTAAAGCTCCACCAATACACCTAAACCAATCCTCAATATTCTTCCGGATTTCCTTTTGCAAAGGCTTTTTCAGAACAATCTCAGAAAGAGCAATCACACCCTTAGGTTTCAATACCCTAAAAGCTTCTCTCATAACTGCCTCCTTATTGGGAGAAAGATTATAGATTCCATTGCTTGTAACAACGTCAACAGATTCGTTTTCAAGAGGAATACTGTCTGAAGGAGCTTTCCTAATTTCAACATTTACAACATTCAATTTTTCCATGTTAATCTTCGCTTTCTTAACCATCTCATCAGAAAAATCAATTCCAATCACCCTACCTGTGGAGCCCACGATTGTTGAGGCAATATAAAGGTCAAGACCAGCACCACATCCAATATCAAGCACAATGTCTGCTTTTTTCATTACATCAAATCCTGGAGGGTAACTAACACCGCAAAAGGATTCGATAATAGACTCTGGCAAATTGGCTAGAAGTTCTTTTGGGTAACCAACTGAACTAGCAAATTCTCTTCCAATAGGAAAGTTAAAGGAACCGTTTGGATTTGTTGCCACTTCTCCATACTTGAGACAACATGCTTCTTTAATTTCCTCTTTAGTCATATCCTTAAGTTTTCTAGACACGAAATTCACCTCAAGCTTAGATGCATGATTTAACTTACTTTTTTAAACTAGAGATTTTCCCAATATTAATCATAACGATTTATATTAATGATTTCATTAGCTAAAGAACTACAGATATTTTTCTCTTAATAGCAGTTACTTCACTCTAGTAAATGACCTCAACTCTTCCATCTATTTCTGTGCTTCAGCTAAGTTTTCTCTACGCTCCAAAACTGCTAGTATAATGAAATTGCAGGTGTGAGTCAGTCAACAGAACTTCAGAGATTTATGGAGCTTCTACATATAGACTAGCCACGCAACTGAGGACTAATACATGGTAGTGTTTGTTCCTTTTGATCTAGGTCAGCACAGAAAAATCTTCATTCAACTAAATGTGGAACTAATAACTTGGATTGCAAAGCAACTTAGAGAGCACTTCCAAATCGAAGCTACTAATGAAGTTGAGCAAGAAATTTCAGAATATGTTGCAGAACATCTTCAGGATTTCACAGCCTTGAAACCACCAAATGGTGTAGTCTATTTGCTTGAAGTTGAAGGAACCATAGTTGGAATGGGAGCAATAAAGAAACTGAAATATGATATTGGAGAAATTAAAAGAATGTATATTCAACCCTCTCACAGAGGAAGAGGCTATGGAAAACAACTTCTTAATAAATTGTTGGAGAAAGGTAGAGAGTTTGGATTTTCTACTTTTAGGCTTGAGACTTCAAAGTTCATGAAAGCAGCTCAACACATCTATAGCTCCGCTGGTTTTGTTGAAAGAGAAGAATATCCAGAAGTTGAAACACCAATAACGCTAAGACAATACCAAGTATTTATGGAGAAAAGAGAGAAGTAGTCTTAGATGAATCTTCCACCACACATAGGACATTGCAAAGGATAATGATGACAGTTCAAAATTAAATTCAATCCACAAATAAAACAAAGAGTAATGTTACACTTTGGACAATAATATCTCCAACCTGACTTTTTACTTCCACAAGCATCACACTGCCTAGTCAACAAACCATCAGACATATTTGCTGTTTGGTTTTGGTTCTATAATAAAAGGCAATCTTCAGAAGTGACAAATAGAACTGCACAGAGCCCAGTTAAACTAATTTCAATTCACAAACATCCTTTCATGAACAGACTTTTGCTTGATTTCAAAAGAAGTCCTAGAAAAATATCAAATATTATTAATGATATAGAAAAATGGAAGGCTTCCAATTCATGAAATCTCAAATGTTCAAAATCATTTCAATAATAAGTATTATTGCATTTGTTTCTTTTTTTGCTTATCTTGTTCTTGGAACTGTTCCACCGGAATATCCCAATGAACAAGACATCAAACATGGCTGGACAGATTGGAGTTTGGAAACTGAAACAGCAGTTTATGGAAAAACCATATGGTCGGATTTCGCTGACAACGTAAACAATTCCATAAAAGTCTATCATTGCACATACTATGGAGGTGTTTTCCACAGTTTTGATGACATGACCTGGGAGACTGAACCAGAAGCCTTTTCCTCATCATCATTGAATTATTATGATTTAGAATCAAAATGGAATGGTTCAGTTTCAGTTTTCAAGTTCAGGTTTGAAGATGATGTTTACAAGGTCACTTTCAGTATTCCAAAAACAGAAAATGGATTAGATAAATATAGTAGTTTAATAGAAGCCTGGGAAAATGAAGAACTACATCAAATTGTAGAAAAACGGTAAATATAATCTCTCTTCCATCGCTGGTATTACTGTAATTTTTTCTTCCTTTTTCACTTCACAAACATTCCAATTCAGAAAGCCAAAAAAGCTCTTAAGGCAAACACCAAACTAACAAAGGATAATACTAGTCCAATTTCAGGAGAAAAAGTAGATAATAAAACAACTCCAGAAGCAATAAAAAAGCCACTAGTTGCCAAACTAAGTTTCGGTTTCTTACAGAACTTTTTGGATTTAAAATGTGCAATCCCCCAAAAAATATGTGTTAATCCAAAAAATATCAGATTTAGAAGGCGTACCCAGAAACGAATAGAATATATGAGAGGAGAAGGATACACCAAAATTACATAATCCGAGGTAATTACCAAAACTGCTACGGTGGAGAAAACAAAAAAAGAAGCAATAATACCAAATGCAAAACCAGCATTTCCAAATAAAAGACCAAACTTGTTCTTTATTTCTCTGTAACCAAAGCTTGCTAAAAGCATTCCTACTCCAAGAAGAAGAAAAAAGAAAAACTCAATGATCCTATAGTAAACATAGTATTCATAAGCAAAATCACCATAAGCTACTGAAAATAATGGAGTTACGTAAGGAAAAAAACTTATAATAAGAATTAGACCAATGGATACTGCACTTATCAATGAACCAACGGCTCCAAGAGTGAAAGGTTTGATTACTTATCACCATTTACTTGGATTTTTTTATTTCAGTTTCTTTCCTCATCTCTCACAATAAACAGCGTCAGCTTCAGTATGTTTTGTAGCAGTTAAAAGATTTAAGCCAAAAGTAGAGAATAAGCAAGTAAAGTGATATTATCCTTAGGTGAATATTGAATGTCCTATGTTAAACACGTTTTCAATAAAGATTCTATTAAGGAGATAGCTTTTGACGACATTGAAAACTGTTTATAGATTATATTTGTGTGTTTTAAGAGTGAAAATAGAGCACTTTAAGGTATATTCATCAAAAATAGGTTATAAAAAGCACATACAACTTACTTTGAAATTATTTTCTTTTGATTCGGAATAGTAGCAAGCCTAAGCCAACAGCTAAAACTACTAAGCACTTTCTCTCTTTCTAAATTCTTTCTCAGAAATAAAAGGCTCAGCTATAATATCCAACAGACCCTTAGGAAGAACCCCATCCTTAACAAGACTAAAACCAACTTTCCTAAGTGCTTCAAAAACCTTATCAGCCTTATCTTTTTCTTCACTCAACAAATATGCATGAGGACGCAAAACTGAACCAACAAACTCAACACTAGCTTTCTGACATATCTCCTTAACTATCCGAGTTACAGTGCCAAAATTACCCTTCTCCCACCAACCACAAACAGAAACCAAAACAATCTTCTTAATCCTAACATCATCATGAAACTGAATCTGAGTATGACCATTTCTATATCTCAGAATAGGATTCATCAGTGGCATAAACCTATTTAGAAAATTCTGCATTGCCCCAGGCAAAGGAAGATAAACAGGAATCCCCAAAACAAGAACATCAGCTTCCTTAAGTTTGGGATAAACTGATTGCATAGCGTCATTTATATGACATTTGCCAGGATTGCCATACCAACAGGAAAAATCACCAATGCAGGGTTTAACATTCAATTGTTCCGAATATAACAAGTCTACAATTGCCCCTGCTTTTTTCATACCATTTATAAAAGGCTCTAAAACCATTGCAGTGTAACCTTTTTCCTTCCTAGCACTCCCATTAATGACCAGTACTTGCATCAGAATCTCACCACAGTATAATCAAGCTATTTTCTTTATAATTTTTTTATCAAAGTTTTCTTCACCAACCAGAATTTTGTTTTAACGGTCATTAAATAAAACCTCTGCTGGTCAAGGGTGGGATTATTTTTTTAGGAAGATAGCAAACCCAAGCAAAGATATCATTGTTAACACTATACTGTATAAAACTGATAGACTTGAACCAAAACTATTCCATAACAAACCTACAATTAGATTAGCTAATAGAAAAGAAAAACCTGAAACTAAATAGTAAAGTCCATATGCAGTACCAACCAGGTTAGGTTCCACATACTTTGGAACCATTGCTCTGGTGACTGTGTTAACAATCCCTTGATACAACCCAAACAATACAGCCACACCCAAAGCCAAAACCCAACTTGCAGGTCCAATGAAAATAGCAAAAGTTACTGCCAAAAAAACACTATATCCAACAAACAACATCCTCTCTTTCCCTATTCTGTCAGCCAACAATCCAGCAGGAATAGCAACTGCAACATGAGCAACATTAACCAAAGCAAAAAGCAGCGGGATAAATTCACTGCCAATTCCAACTTCTGAACCATAAATCAAAACAAAGGAGAAATTAAATGCTCCCAGAGAAAAAACTGAAACTATAACTAATAACCAGAGAAATTTTTCCTTTGCCACATTTTTGAATCCTTTGAGAAATGTGAATTTTGTTTCTGTTTTACAAGACTGTTCCTTCACCAGAAAAATTAGTATCATTAAAGCTGCTAATCCTGGGATGATTGAAGCCCAAAAGACTTCTCTTACGGTATAGCCAATGAATATTAGCAAACCAGAGGCTAATAGCGGACCAAGAATTGCTCCGGCTTGGTCAAGTGCTCTGTGTAATCCAAAAGCAGCGCCTCTGTTTTCTTCTGAAGTTGAATCACATATTAAAGCATCTCTAGGTGCTGTCCTGACTCCTTTCCCCATTCTATCAAGAACACGAATTGCGAAAGCTTCAAAGGCATTGTTTACAATACCAAAAAAGGGTTTAATAATATTTGAGAGCCCATATCCAACAAGAACCAGACTTTTTCTTTTTCCTAGTTTGTCTGAAAAGAATCCAGAAATTGCTCTCATGCCATAACTGAGGGCTTCAGCTACTCCTTCAATTAAACCAAGTAGTGCTGGGTTTGAACCTGGCAGATTGATTATGAATGTAGGTAGCAGACTTAGAACCATTTCACTTGATAGGTCTGTGAAGAAGCTTACAAATCCTAAAGCATAGATATTTCTTTTAGATTCATTGTTTGGCATCTTATAATTATTCATTCTATTGCTTCTGTTTTTAATTTATTCTTAAGGCTCCCTGAATTTGTTTTAATGGTCCTTTTATACAACTTCAGCTGATCAAGACCACCAACCCAGAACAAAGTGAAACACATGGTCAAATACAAATACATAATGGTTCTAATTCTATTTTCTCACCACAGCACATATATAACAGCGTTATGTTGTGCAGGGTAACGAACTCATACAGAGGAACAATTATGCTAGGTCAATATCTTATAACATTTAGAGAAGTTCTTGAAGCAGCTCTAATCACTTCAATAGTAATAGGGTACTTGGACAGAACCGGCCGAAAAACTTTAACTAAATACATTTGGTATGGAGTAATTTCAGCAACAATTACAAGCATAATTCTAGGAACATCAATTTTGATTGCTTATGGAACATTGGCTAAACCAATACAAGCACTATTTGAAGGAGTGGCAGCGCTAATTGCAGTAGCTGTATTGTCATCAATGATCTATTGGATGGCAACCAAAGGTAAAAAACTAAAATCTGAAATGGAAAAGAAAATTGAATCAATAGCTACACGTGGAGCTACTTTAGGCTTAATTTCTTTTGCATTTATTGCTGTTTTTAGAGAAGGCTTGGAAACTGTTTTGTTCCTAACTCCTTTTCTTGTAACTGATATGGTTGGTACTATAGGTGGAGCTTTGCTTGGAATAACAACAGCACTGGCTTTGGTTTATGGGCTATTTGTTTTGGGCAGAAAGATTGACATACGTAAATTCTTCTATTTCACAAGTATCATGCTGGTGCTCCTAGCCGGAGGTCTAGCTGGATATGGAATTCATGAAATTATAGAATATAGTGGCAGTGAATCATGGGGCATTTTAGGACAATCAGCTTACAATCTAAATCTGCCGAGTGATAACATATTTCATCATAAAGGGATTATTGGTTCAATATTCGCTGTTATGTTTGGTTATACCGCAAATGCTGAATGGGCAAGAGTCATTGTTCATCTATCTTACCTAGGAACAGTACTTCCAGTTGTAATTTGGCTATATCAAAGAAAGATGAAAATCTGATTTGACTATCCAATAATTCAGATGTAATGCAGAAAGTATTCAAATTAGTAGGCAATTACCTAAACAAGAATCAGAAAGACGACCTAGTAATAATCTATCTTGTTACTATTTTTAGTAAAGTTTTCTCTACACTCCAAAACTGTTACTGTGTTGGAGGCTGAACTCTCTTGACACCTGACTTCATCATGTACAAACCTATCAAAATGAAAACAATACCACCCACAATTGGAGGCAAATTACTCCTCATGAACCAGTAAAAGTTGTCACCTAAATCAAGACTATGAAATGGTATATACCAAATTGCTGAAAACAGAACCACAGAAGCAAAACTCAGAAGCAGCAAACCAGCCCAGAAAAGAACAGTTTTCTCTCCATTAAACAAAGTTGGCACCTATTTAGAAAATTTGCATGATTAGAGATTTAGTTTTTAAGAAGTCAGAATACTCATTCTCAAGTTTCCCTGGGGCTCCCTGAATTTGTTTTAATGGTCCTTTTATACAACTTCAGCTGATCAAGACCACCAACTATGGTGAAACATATGGTGCTTTCGGTCATATCCCTAAACACACTAATGTCTTGCTCGCTTATGCCCCAGTTTCCTAATATGATAATTAGTAATTCTCTTAACTCTTGGAGCCTTCTCGTAAGCAATAAGAGTTTCACTAGTTAGAATCCTAAGTTTTCTCACTTTAGCAAGGATTTCTCTTACTTCTTTCATGCTATGAGCTATAAGCTTACAATGGATATCATATTCCCCTAAAACCAGAGAAGCTTCTTCAACACCTTCAATTTCTAATAAATTCTGAAGAACCTCTTCGTCAGCACCATGCTCCACAACAAGCAACATATACGCTTCCATACCTTTCTCACCAAACATGACAAATTAGTCTTCATATAATAGTGATATGAGCACAGCTAATAAACAATACCAATTGACAAAACAACAGGTGTAGCAATGTTTTCTAGAAGCTCCAAAACTAGTTGTTGAGATGTTGTTGTTTCATAGACTGTTTAAAAAGTGTTTCAGTTCTGTTTCAGTCCTGTTTCAGCCAACCTACTTATGACATGATGAGAAAGGTATTGCTGGTGATGAAAAAATGAAAACCCTAAAAATTGCACTAGCACTTACAGCAGCCATAGCCGTTGTAACACTCACTATTGGCTTAACACTTGCTCACTACACCAACACGCCCTACGACTATAATTACACTGCTATCCCCGAAGCTAATGAAGACTGGTGGAATCAAATGCAAGAGTACATGGATGCTAGATGGCAAGGAATAGAAGATGAAGAATGGTTCGACGACATGACACAATACATAGAAGAACACTGGAATAAAGTTCAAAACCAAGCATGGCTCAACCAGATGCTACAGTACATGCAAGAACACGGTTACACACCCTATGGCTATAGCTCCTATGGCTATGGACCTTATGGCTACAACAGCTATGACAGTTACTATTATGGTCCAAGAAGCTATGGCAGAAGAGGTTTTGGTTGCATGAGCTGGTAAATCAACTCTTCTTTTTCTATATTATTTTTCTGCAAAGTTTTTTGTAAGCTCCAAATGTTAAAAGCTTGAAAGGAGCATATTTAATATCAGAAACTCACTCCTAGGAGATTCATCAACATGGTTTCAGAGAAAAAAGTTGGAGATAGAATAGTTTTTCTTTGTGACATTTGTGGTCTCGGATATGCAGATAGAAAAACTGCCCAAGAATGTGAAGATTACTGCAAAGCCCATCCTGGTTCATGTAGTGTTGAAATTGGTGAAAAAGCTATCTATACTCCAGGTGCACCAATGTTGCCAAAGAAAAAATAGTTACTTTCAGCTCCCAAAGCCATTATCTTTAAAGTATCTTTTAAAATAATAGCATAGGTTTTTCACTTCACAAACATTCCAAGCTGAAGGCTTAGTGTCTGAAATAGCAAACTCTAAGCCTGTAAGTTACTTTGCCATTAGAAAAAGAATTGTAACTCACAACCAGACTATGAGGATTAAAGAGTTGAGAAGCTACTTTGCTACTTATCTAAGGCAACATGGAATCTTAGCAGAATACATAGACTTGTTGCAGGGAAGAATTCCTAAGTCAGTTTTTGCTAGGCATTACCTTAAGATTGAATCTATCAAAGAGCTAATGTATAAAGTAAAAACTATTACTGCTTCATTAGAGAGGAGTCTACTATCCCAGTCGCTGCTTATGCTTTTGAATTAATCTCATAATTATAGTTATGTTTAAACAATTCGTCTTTCAAATGTATAACAAGTGGTTGATACTTTTGTCAGTGACTCAAGAACCTAAGAGAAAAAAACAAGGGTTGGATAGGAAACGCTACAATCGTATTGCTCCTTTCTATGACCAGTTTGAAAGTCCAATGGAGCTTCGTAACTATTCTCGCTGGAGGGAAAGAATGAGGCAATATATGCCAAAAAAAGGAACTATCATGGAGATTGGTGTTGGCACTGGCAAGAATATGCCTTACTACAAGAAAAATCAAAGATTAGTTGCTACGGATATCAGTGAGAAAATGCTCCAAAAAGCTAAGAATAAACAGTATGAAGCAGATGTTGATTTTGTGCAAATGGATGTCGAATTGCTTGGTTTTATAGATAATGTTTTTGATGCTATTGTCTCTACGTATGTTTTTTGTTCAGTAGAGAATCCTGTTAGAGGTTTGAGGGAGCTTAAGAGGGTTTTGAAGAAGGAGGGTGTTGTTGTATTTCTTGAGCATATGCGAAGCGAAATAGCACTTGTGGGCAGGGTTATGGATGTTTTGAATCCTCTTGTTGTTGAGAATTTTGGTCCAAATATTAATAGGAGAACAGCAGAAAACATCCGAAGGGCAGGTTTCAAAATATTGAGAGAAGAGTATTTGCTCTCCACAGTCTTTAGGTTGATAATAGCAAAACCAACAAATTGAAAACAATTAATATAAGGAGATGCCCCCATCCCAATCTACTAGTAAAATGTTGTTTTTAAGATAAGAAAGTGGCAATGCGAGGTAACTTTGTTGGTTCAGGTATTGTTTCAATGCAAACTGTGATCTTTATCTGCTTTTTCACTTGACAAACATTCCAAGCTGAAGGCACTAATAATCTCAGTGTCTTTTCCAAACATTATAGGGACATTTACTCCAACAATAAGAAGTACCCTTGTAAATACAGTCTCTGCACTCAGGATTACTGAAAATACCTCTCCTACTCACAAAGACGCCAATAAACCAATATACTAATCACAAACATTTCAAGTTTTAGCTGATTGAAAAAGTAATCTTAGATAAAGTCTCCACCACACATAAGACACTCTACCGAAAATTCACAAATCAAAAATCCAGTGAGGTTCCTAGTTTTTTTCAAGCTTTTTATGCATCTGCAGATACCTTAATCCTTTCTCAGTTGTCAAATAAGTTTTCCTTCTATGATGGAATTTAACCATGTTCTGTTTCATCAACTGCCTAAGGCAAAACTGGAGCTTCTTCATTGTTACCCCTGTTTCACTAATTAGCTGAGTCCTAGCTTTAGGCTCCTTGCATGCATCGAGAATTTCTTGAAGAATCTGCAAATGATTTCGTTGAATACCCTGAAACTGCAAGAGCTTTACCTACTACAATTGAGTAAAAAAAATTGGACTTTATATGGTTTTGTTGTTCCAATCATAAAAACTCATCAAACATAATGCCATCAATTTCTTAACATTCACATTTGTTTTCATGCCTAGCCACTTCAGCAATATCCCAACTTTCAAAACCACAATTCCAACTGCAAATCCACTTACCATCCAAAGACTTCCCATAAGCCAAACACACCACCACAGATCTCTTTTGTTTGCTTAAGTGAATAAAAGTCAATCTTCAGAAGTGACAGATAGAACCCCACAGAGCCCAGTTAAAATGCTATTTGCATGTCTTATTATCTATTGATATCATAAAAAACCCAATAGGCTTCTTTCTGAATCCCATCAACTGTCAATAACCCAAAATGACCCTCTGGATCATTGAGAAGATTTGGGTTGTCCTTCAGCTCATAAATGAAAATCTTGCTGACTAATGGATAAAAAGTGTAACAAACCAAACTCAGATATTCTGCCTGTCCTTTTTCATCATTATCCATTGATGGCTTTCCAGTTTCAGTCAACCAAACTGGTTTACTTGTGAGACCCTCAACAAACTGCAATCTATCCAAGTTTGTTTCCATATCATCATAAAAATGAATACCCATGTAATCAAAGTAGTCTTCCGTGTCACCATAAGCAAAGACTGTATTCAAATAGTCTTGCCAACCAGTAATATTTGGTGAAACTCCAGCAAAAACAACAGGAATCTCGGTGTAATTCTTAATGATTACATAGCCACTCTTCAACATTTCATAATAGGTTTCAGGTGGAATGTAAGCACCAGCATTTGGTTCATTCCATATTTCAACAGCATCTATGTTGTTGAAGCCTTCAGAAGTTACTATCTCTGTTAAGTTTCTTTTCCATTCTTCTAGTGTAGGAGTCGTTTGATTAAATGTGTTAATATCTATGATGGCCAAAAGATTGATATTGTTGTCTTGAAGATTTTGCGAGTAAACACTCATTGAGTTGTCAGGGGTTATTTCCCAGTCAGTTCTGACCCATCTAACTCCCAGTTCAGTAAGATATGAAATAGTCGAACATCCAAAGTCCGACAAATGCAAACAGACATTAACTTCATTCTCAGCTGGTTCAAGAAAATATGGATAGGTTATTACAGAGATTCCAACAATCAGAATCAAGACAACTACTAACCAGACAAGTTTCAGTCCTGACAGTCTCCTGAAATTCAGCAAATTCTAATTATTCAACTGACTATAACAGTTTTTTCACTTCACAAACATTTCGAAATTGATTTTCTTTTTAAAAACATTCATTAAATACAGCTTCTACATAGTTAATTTGGAGAAAGCCAAATGGATTTTGTCTGGAACAAGCCGGTTTTAACTTTTTACAGGGAAAGAATTCCACGTGAAAAAGAACCCTTTGCAGTTGCTAAAGCGTTAAAACTGATAGTCAATAAATCTGAGAAAGGAGGTTACTCAGGAACAATCAACTCTTTCTTTCCCCTAATGGGCAATTTTGACTGCCTCTCTTCTATTGAAGGCAAACAGGACTACTATGTGATTTGCTGGTTCGATGACAAAGTAGAAGGCTTTGATAAATCATTCAGACGCCTAGCTGGAGTCACCTTTTCATCTGAAGTGCCATATACTGTTGATGAAAGAGGCAAAAGAACATATAATGCAAGGTTCACAGCTAAAATTGGCAAATTAGAGTAGTCATTCTTCCTTAAAGACAGAGGTAAAAAAAAGAATCTTAGATGAATTCTCCATCACACATAGGGCTAGTTCAGAAAGTAAATGGTGCTACGGCAACAATAGAGAGCAGTTTGCTCCCTTGATCCTGGGTTTCTAAGATTGAAAGATTACTAAGTGACAAGAAACACCATTTAACATGCTATTCTTGGCGGACAACCAGTTGGGTGTTAGTTGTCAGCACATTGGCGAGCCTCCTTATTTTAAAAGTAATGATTTGCTTGAGTTGGCTCATAGTTTCTGTTTTAACCTTTACAACTATATCAAAGACTCCATACAACATTTCAGCTTCTTCCACTCCCTCAACTGCCTTAATTTTATTCAGCACATCTGGCAATGAGGCAGGGTCAGTGTTTATGAAAACAAATGCTGTTGGCATTCAAACTTCCTCACAGCAATTATGTTAACAGAGATATTTTTCAGTTTAGCTTGCTATTAAACTTTCTGAGATTATTCTTCCCCTTTTCTTCTCTTCACTAACAACACAAGCTGAAGGCACTAATAATCTCAGTGTC
>JABAOF010008907.1_pt4 | contig 15246 bp, 13 predicted proteins | sample 7062171 | NCBI WGS metagenome assembly JABAOF01 (sample SAMN14538628, study PRJNA623070) | marine sediment metagenome | biome: marine biome [ENVO:00000428]; feature: marine pelagic biome [ENVO:01000023]; material: deep marine sediment [ENVO:00002113] | place: India: Gulf of Khambhat ...
ATTTAAAGATCGAGTAAGGAAGACTTCGAATGATGATAGGGAGGCATTTCATCGTTCATCATCATCAATTGAACGAGAAACGGTCATCGAGCATTCCAAATCGAAAATCAGCGATGGCAAGTTGATCGTGGCGGTCGAAGATACAGAAGGCACGTCAAAGCATTCAAAAGGTAACTCTGAGATCAACGTGAATGTATCACCTGAGTGCAAACCTCAGGAATATGCTAACAAAGGAGAAAATTCCATGAAAATTAAAAGCATCATCATCAGCGCCCTGTTCATTCTGATTGCCAGCGTTGGTGTCTGGTATTGGCAATCGGAAGCCCAAGCCTCCTCGACTGCATCCACGACCGATGCCACCGGCACGATCGAGGCACGCAAGGTAAGTCTCGCTCCTGAAATTGGCGGCTTGATCCTAGAGGTGATGGTTGACGAGGGTCAACACGTCAGCGCTGGTCAACCCCTGGTTAAGTTAGACGGGGCGTTACTTGAAACTCAACGTGACCAGGCTTTGGCTGGGCTTCGCGCGGCCCAAGCCAACTTAGAATTGCTTGAAGCAGGTGCGACGAAAGATCAGATTATTGCAGCCGAATCTCAGCTCGCGAGAGCAGAAGCCAATCTGAAGATGATCGAGGCTACTCTCGACTATCTGACTGCAGGTTCAACCCCAGAGGAAATCGCGGTGTTACGCACAAATTTAGATCGGGCGTGGGAGAACTACCAGGCGATCAAGGGCAAGTTCTCGAGTGAGCAGTTGGACGCTGTGCGCGAGGCGCTCGATACTGCTTCCGCCAATTTGAATGCCGCCAAGGCCTGGCATGAGGATTTGGAAAAGGAAGAATACAACCCTGCTTTCGTCATCGCCACCGCAAATTCGACGATCACAGACTCCCAGGCTGCACTTTCTGCCGCCCGGGATACCTATGAAGCAGTGAGGGATGAGAATTTGCCCTATTACATCCAGTTGGAGATGGCTCACATCAGTTTAGGAATCGCCGAATCCAACGCGGTCAAAGCAGAGGCTCGCCACAATGCTCTGAAAGAAGACGAGCGGTCAACGATCGAGGGCCTGCAGGCCGCTGAAACAGCTCATAGACTTGCTGCGGAATTTGTCGATGCCGCTGAAACCGCTTACGATGCCGTAACCTCAGGGTTCTCTGCACCATTGTTGAAAGCAGCATGGGCTGAAGTAGAGAAAGCTCAGAAAAAGCTAGGCGCCCTTGCGATCTCTCCGGAGATTATCGCCGGCAACGGGCTTTCCGTCGAAACACTTCTCGCTCAGCGCGATGAGGCTCGAGCCATGAGAGACATGGCAGCCGCCAATCTGACCGAGTTGAAGAACGGCGCCCGCCCTGAACAGATCGATGCCGCACAAGCCCAGGTTGATGTCGCTCAAGCCCAAGTAGATGCATTGGACATTCAATTGAGCAAAATGGTCATTTACAGCCCATGGGACGGAATCGTCCTAAACCGAAGTGTTGAAACCGGCGAGACGGTGCTGCCTGGAACCAAATTGGTCGAGATCGGTCAGTTGGATAAGCTAGAACTGACCATCTACATAGAAGAAACCCGTCTCGGCCTGCTTGACCTTGGTCAAAGAGTAATGGTGCGTGTAGATGCCTATCCCAATCGTGTCTTTGAGGGAACTGTTCTGCGAGTGGCTGACGAGGCCGAGTTCACACCTTCAAATATCCAGTTAAAAGATGATCGGGCAAAGCTGGTCTTTGCACTGACGATCCGCCTTGAGAATTCGGATCTTGCGCTCAAGCCTGGGATGATCGCCGATGTTGAATTCGGTGGCTAGACACCTATGGTTAATAATTCGCATCGTCTACATAGAGACTGTTCCATAGAATGGCGCGCGGTTCTAGAAGTAGCCAATCAGATAGGTGAGGCATCCGCTCAACCAAGATACCCCGACCATCAATTCTCCTTTCCTCCTCCAATAGTAAAGGTGGGGCGGTTCTCTACCTCCCCACCTCTACGTTGTTGGTTGAACGCAACCCTGGGGCCAGCGCTCACACCCAATTCGATGATTTATGCCTGGAGGACCTATTTGGAGGTTCAAAGCAAATTTCTCCCAATTGTTGGTCAAGGCGTTGCATAATGCCATCTTGGGGGAGGGTTGGCTCATGTTGCCATCGTTCACCTTACAACCAGAAATGCACATCAACCTTTCTTTAACCAGAAATCGATCAGGTAGCAACAATCACACAACAACCCACTTTTTTATGATGATTTTAAGGGTCGGGTGGTAAGCGAATCAATCCATCTAACGCATCACTTGGCAGTGGTCAATGACTTGGGCAAGAAACTCCATCCAGATTACTGAATGCTCAAGACATTGCTGAAGCGCTCAGTATTGGTCTCTCAACAGTTTACCTGCTCCTGGAACGAGGTGAGCTTCCCTGCATCCGAATAGGTCGCTCAGTCCGAGTCCGACCTGAGGACCTGGAAGAGTTTATCGAGTCGAAGTTGTAGAGGAAAGCAGCCTATGAATAGAGAGAGGACTTACAGGGTATCCCTCCTTGGTGGAAAAAATTCAACCCGATTGGTTCATGATATCTGGATTACTATACTTATTGGCTGCTGATAAAATGATACGCACAGCGCGTACCTTAACAACTGAAGAACGGACAAAAGTTGCAGAGTCGCCTTTCCTTGAAACTTCATTTGTAAAGGAGTAGAGGAAATGGCGAAAAGGCGATGTAACCGCGAGGGAACCATCTACCGGCGAAAAAATGGTAAATGGCGGGCTCAAGTCACACTGGATGGTCGAAGACTGAGTTTTAGCGCCAAAACACGGCGTGAATGCCTTGAATGGCTTAAAGAGACCAATGGACTGATTGACGACGGATTGACGTATGCCAGCACCAAAGTTACCTTTGAAGAGTTTATAACAGGCTGGCTCTCCAGTTCGAAGGCATCCTTAAAGCGAACAACATGGACACATTACAACCAAGTGACGCACAGCTACGTCATACCCTCTATCGGGCATATCAAGATCAAAGATTTAAGACCTGACCAAATCCAAGGCCTGTACGATCAGCTGCTGGCACAGGGCGTTGGAACCTACACAGTCATCAAGATCCATACTGTACTGCACAAAGCTTTGTCTCAAGCCGTCAAAACCGGCATGATTGGGAATAATCCTGCCAGCGTTACCATGCCGCCAAAGGCGCCTTCCAGAGAAATGAAGTTCTTCGATGAAAGCCAGGTTAACCAGATGCTGGTGACATCCAAAAGTAATCGATTAGATGCACTCTACCACCTGGCCGTGACGACAGGCATGCGACAGATGGAACTCCTAGGACTGAAGTGGACCGACCTCAACTGGGACAACCAGACCATCAAAGTAGAGCGGCAGCTTGTAAGACCCGACGGGCGAGGAATCCAGTTTGCTCCACCCAAAACCAAATTCGGCAGACGGATTCTGGCGCTTGGCACAAAGACCGCCGCAGTTCTCAGGACCCATCGGAAACGTCAGCAATCGGAGAAGCAGACTGCAGGAGACAGATGGAAAGAGCATGGATTGATCTTCACCAACACCCTGGGGAAGCCCATCCATCCACGCAACCTGCTGAGGGACTTTCACAAGCTGCTCAGGGATGCAGGTTTGCCAAAAATCCGTTTCCATGACCTGAGGCACACTTCCGCCTCTCTGATGCTCAATCACGGAGTACCACTGATTGTCGTGTCCAGAAGGCTAGGCCATTCAAAACCGTCCATTACCCTGGACGTGTACGGGCACCTTATTCCCGGCACGCAAGTAGAGGCAGCAGAGAAGATCGATGATCTTGTCTCACCGATCAAACTGCACCAAATTGCACCGGAAACCAATCCCCCAATCAACATAGAAGTCGAGACACCCCCATCTGTAGGCNNGCGACCTCTTCTGTGTAAGAGAAGCGCTCTTACCAACTGAGCTATCCGCCCGCGATGATGATTATAGTCGTCACCTGCCTGACGGTCAACACGAGTCCGTCCATGCGACGAAGCAATCTTTACTTAGAGGAGATTGCTTCGCCCCTTCGGGGTTCGCACTGATATGCGGTATGTGTCATCCTAAGTCAGCGATATAGCAGATCCAGGGGAGAATCTGGTATTATGATTAATGTGTAAGGGTGACTGGCTGGTCGCCCTCTCCTTCCACGTTGATGTCATTCCGACGCCCTTTCGACAAGCTGCCCTCGGAAGCCTTAGGACAAGCAAGACTGGCTTCAGGCGAGTGGAATCCCTGTGATGCACCGAATACAAATGCTTCATCATGGGGATTCCTCGCTCACATTGCTCGCTCGGAATGACATACTTTCTTAAAAAGATTTTGACAGAGGCTTAATCTATAGGCGCGACCGGTCGTTCGTCCCTGCATTGTCTAAATATAAATGTCATTCTGAGTGCCGTCAGGCGCGAAGAATCCCTATGATGTATCGAGTTTACTAGACACATCATAGGGATTCCTCGTTGCGATGCTCCTCGGAATGACATGAGAGAGAATACCATTCCGACCACCCACCGACCAAGCCCAGGAAAGATATTTCCACTTTGCCCACCTTCGACGCTTGTGCTATATTGCCACTGCCCTCGTGATCACGGACTCATTTAATGGGGTGAAGCCCATCCGGTGTCCTTTCGAAGATGTAGGAGAGGTACGATGACGTCCTATGAAACCAGGATCCGTGAAGCTCGCTCTAATTTTTCCCCCAGTTTTATGCGTCTAGCTGATTTTATGCTCGACTCATATAGACAAGCAGCCTTTCTCACCGCGACCGAATTAGCACACCTGCTTGATATCGATCCCGCTACCGTCGTTCGTTTCTCCCAACTCCTAGGCTATCGTGGATATCCCGAATTCCAGCGAGAGATCCGTGAAAAGGTCAAGAAAGATCTGCTCATTGAACGAAAGGTCGAACCCGGGACATCCGCTGAAGCTGCTGAGAACGCCCTCAGGGAGATCGTGCGCAACTTAGAGTTTGCACAACGAACATTTCCTATTGAAGCCGCCGAAGAACTCATTACCGCGCTGGACGAAGCCGAACGCGTGATCGTATTGGCCGAGGGATTGGCGATCTCCTCCGCGCGCTGCCTTGCATCTTGGCTCGAGGCCGTTGGTTATACCATCCACCTCGCGGGTGGGAGCCCACCTGAGCTGGCCCGGGTCGTGGCTGGTGCCCACAAGCGTGATCTTGCCATCGCAATCGAGGTCACGGAGGAAACACCATTTATCGCCCACGCACTATTTAAGATCAAGGGCACCGGTGCTCGTACGGCGGCCATATTCGTGACCCCCTCATCCGAGATCGCTCATCACGCAGACCTCGTACTAACTGCTTCGCTCAACCCAAAACCCGGCCTCGGTCAAATCCTGCTAGATGGTATGGTCTACACTTTGATACAGATGTTGATTCACGCCAGACCTGGTCGGTTTGAAAAAACGTACGATCGGGTCCGAGCTATTACTCAGACCATGATCAATGGGAATCTGGAATGATCACCTTTAACACCCTGTTCTCTCGAGGTTACCGGCTTGGAAATGGCCGGTGACGCTGGACGGAGTGCCAACGTTTTTTCTTCCTCCATGTGGCCACTTTACCTTCTCCTTGGAATAATGATCCTCCTGATCAATTGGGAGCTTTGGGTTTGTGAGGGTGCCCACCTCGGACGTCGCTTCGTGGTCTGGTTGTATGACCTAGCAGCGTTCCGATACGATCGGATCAAGCAGTTCGATCCGAGTTGGGAGCGGAGTTTCCTTGGTGAGCCGATCAGTACCGTGTCATCAGGATTTGATCAACCGCGGTTGCTTGACATCGGTGCTGGCACCGGCCGCGTCGCTCGTTGCCTGTGCCCACTTCCATCGTTCCATGGAACACTCATCAATCTGGAACCCTCGAAACGTATGCTGGCGATTGGCCGTCACATAACCGCAGATGATGATTCAATGTGGGTGCGAGCATGGGCCGTGCCACTACCGTTCGCTGACAGTTCCTTTGAAATCGTGATCAGCCTGGAACTTATCGAGTTCACCCCAAAACCCAAGGACACACTCAAAGAGATGATGCGTGTGCTACAGCCAGGCGGTTGGTTGCTCGTCACCAACCGGGTTGGACGGGATGCACCCCTTATTCTAGGAAAGACTTTCCGACGTGAGGATTTCCCGAGCGTCCTGGAGAACCTCGGTTTAAAAGACGTGTCCGTATATCCGTGGCAGGTTAATTACGATTTGGTGTGGGCACGCAAGAGTTGAAGTGTTTCGATATCTAACATATCATCAATAAACCTTTCCGGAGTGCGCGAGTTGAGCTTGCGCACCCTTAGAGATCCGATCGTGAAAANNGATGCTTATTTTAGGAATCACACGATCTCATAACCAAGATCGAGAGCCTGTGAGCTGATACGAAGAGGGTGGAGTAATATCATGCGCATCGTACGCTTTAAGAGAGATCCAAAGGAATCTCCCATATGGGGCTGGATGGCCGATGACCGAATAGGCGTGCTGGACGGGTCACCATTCGATGAGTTCCGACGTGAGGAAGCCCGTCTCCCAATCAAGGAAGCTCAACTGGTTGCGCCAATCACCCCCGGAAAGATCATCTGCGTTGGTCGCAACTATGCTGCACACGCAGCCGAGCATGATGCCGAGGTTCCTGAATTACCCCTTATCTTTCTCAAACCACCCAGCACTGTCATTGGTCCCAATCAAGCCATTTTGCTCCCACCACAGTCTCAGCAAGTAGAACACGAAGCCGAGTTAGCTGTGGTCATCAGCCAACGAGGACGATGGATCCGACCTGAACAAGTCAAGGATCATGTGTTGGGCTTCACGATGGCAAATGATGTCACCGCTCGTGATCTTCAGTTCCGTGATGGTCAATGGACACGGGGCAAGGGTTTCGATACATTCTGTCCCCTTGGTCCATGGATCGAAACCGTGTTCGACCCCGCGGATGCACTGATCACCTGCTCGGTCAACGGACAAATGAAGCAAATGGCTTCCACCCGGGACATGATCTTCACCGTACCTCACATCTTAGCCTTCATCTCCTCGATAATGACCCTAGAACCTGGTGATGTCATCCTAACTGGAACACCCTCAGGGGTAGGTCCTCTGACCGATGGGGATGAAGTCACGGTAGAGATCGAGGGACTTGGCACCCTGAGTAACCCGGTCAAAACTGATCTCAGGGGGATGTGAGACTTAATCCGTTAACGAGGAGGAACATGATGGGATTGAAGCCAGATCATTGGATCACAAAAATGGCGCGTGAACATCGGATGATCGAGCCTTTTGTAGAAGATCAAGTGCGAGACGGCGTGATCTCGTACGGAGTGTCGTCGTATGGCTACGATATTCGTGTGGCTGATGAGTTCAAGATTTTCACCAACGTGTATTCTGCTGTGGTAGATCCAAAGGAATTTAATAAGGCGTCAATGATCGATTACAAGGGTGAAGTTTGTATCATCCCGCCAAACTCCTTTGCCCTGGCACGGACCGTTGAATACTTCCGCATCCCACGCAATGTGCTCACCATCTGCGTCGGTAAATCAACCTATGCTCGTTGTGGCATCATCGTCAACGTTACGCCCTTCGAACCTGAATGGGAGGGCTACGTTACGCTCGAGATCTCAAACACCACTCCCTTACCTGCCAAGATCTACGCGAATGAAGGCATCTCCCAAGTACTTTTCTTCGAGGCCGATGAGGAATGCTTATCCTCTTATGCGGATAAGAAAGGGAAATACCAGAAACAACAGCGAATTATGCTCCCCCGACTGTAACAACTTTATTACCAGCCACCACAAATCCTCTCCTAAGCAATTTGATAACCTAGAGGATTTTCCCCTGACGAAAGAGGTGTGGTTAGAATAACTTTCAACTTAAGGTTGATAAAAGTCCGAATCCGGGTAGAAATCAAGCCAAGCCCAATCAAAGGCCGTCGATCCGGGCACTGGTTGCAAGACTTGACCGATCAGGGAGCCGTCCATAGCTCTACCCCTTGCCACATCCCATATGGAACCGGTCTCCTCATCTATCAGCAACTGGTCTTCCCCGCTGAAGGTCAGCGTGCGGTCTTCAACCTGCCGTAGATACGCATGGAAGTTATCCTCATTCGCCCACACCACAATTGGAAATTCACCAAGTTGATCATTGATGACGCCTTCGGCAGCCACATCTTCAAAATAATATGCCTTTGCTTCTCCAGCCAGTAGAAGACCTATGACGAAGTCCGAGTCAAAACCTTGCCGTCGCGAACCGACTCGATCGACATCATTGATCATCACCAAGGATGTGGGATGTTCTTCTTTCCAACTGCGCCATGTGGTCACTTGAGAGGGCAGGAGAAAAAGCTCCACACCCTTAAGCGACCCTCGAATCGCACGCCCCCAGGGTTGCGACCAGATCGATTCTGTTTCGTGGTCGAACCAGGTCATGGCACTCATAAAGAGTGCGCCTGCGTTACCAAAAGTAAAAGGAACGCCGTCGATTCTCCGGTCGTGCACGAGACCGGTGTAGCAGATCGGTCACCAGGTCACCAAGATAGGGATTCCGTCCAATTCATCGTTGACCATCTCGCGAAATCGAAGGACGGTGATAGGGTAAGCTTTCGCCTCTTCTCCAAGCGCTATCCCGATGACCAACTCCTCATCAGTTAATGGTGCCTCCTCTGCGCGCACGAAATCGGGATCATAAACCGGGGGGATACCATCCCAAGGAAGCAACTGAGGGAAGCTATACTCATTGGGGTCGTCTATTCGCTTATTAATCTGCGATGGCTGGACATCAACACCCGTGGTGCTCTCCTGACTGGGGGGATTTTCGATCTGTTGCGTTTGCGGTAGTTGGACTACCGGGGCACAAGCAGTCAGAAAGATAGCAAGAAGAAGCCAAACATGAGTACGCATATCTCTACATTAAACAATAGCCCTGATTTCATCTGTAAAGTACCATACACACATCACACCTCACATCCATTCCCCGCTTGGTGCTCTTAATCTTGGCTGAAACGGAACCGCCTCGATTGTGCTCACTCGAGAGGATATGGTAGAGATCCTCACAAAAGCATTCTCACGGGTAGAGTGTGTGATTTGGATCATGTACTAACTAGGCCAGGGAACCCTATATTGGAGCGGTTCTCGAACCACCCATACAAGGTTTGTCCGACTAGTATCTCGTTCCTCATTCTGGTTATTCCGCAGATAATCTGTTGCCCTTTCTCACCAGATCGAAGAACTCGTTCGGAATGATCATGAACCGATGTCTTCCAAATTTCTTCCAAGCCCTTTGAGTCCCTCTTGACCAAATAGAACATATGTGCTATTATCAATCCATATAATGTCCTCTTATCTAAAGGAGCAAGCAGATGTCTGATCACCCTATTGTCCATGTCGAATTATCAGCCGATGATCCAAAGGCGGCAGGTAAGTTCTACGGAGAAGTATTCGGTTGGGAAATTCAACACATGCCAGATATGGATTACGTAAGCTTTGGAGCGGAACCTGGTCCCGCAGGAGGCTTCAACAAAGTCGATAACGAGATGACGAAGGCCGGCGACGTCCTGATTTACATCCAGACGGGCGACATTGAAACTACCTTAAATAAGATCGAGTCCTTCGGGGGACAAACCTTGTTGCCCAAGACCGAGATCCCCAATATTGGGTGGTTTGCGTTATTTGCTGATCCAACAGGCAACCGCGTGGGACTTTTTACCGGATTAGAGGGCTAAACCTAACCCGGTTTCGAGATTTATTCAACGCCGGCTACTCGAATAGGAGTTCATCCGGCGTACTTTCTTTTTTTTCAGTCTTTTATCAACATCTTTCTATCGGTGTACAATGGCACCGTGGATGAGACCTCCGTCGTACTGGACGCTGAGCGTCAAGAACGCGCGGACCATTATGCGCGCATTCGTCGTCGTCTCTGGGCGTTGAACCTCCTGCTCAACGGCCTCTATCTCGGCCTATGGATCGGGATAGGATGGGCTGTTGAGGTGCGTCAGGTACTCGCCCCATACGCTGCCGAGAGATTTGGCCTCGCACTCCCTTGGTGGGCCGAGTTGGTCCTGTTCGCTGCGATCCTCTTTGGTCCTTGGACTCTACTCACCCTTCCGCTGGATTATTACTCCGGTTTTCTCCTGCCCCATCGGTTTGACCTCTCGACTCAAACACTACGAGGATGGATAAGTGACATGGTCAAGGGGGCGGCGCTTGGCATGATNNTCTCAACACAAACGTTGCGAGGATGGCTAAGCGACATAGTTAAAGGGGCGGCGCTTGGTATGATCATCGGTACGCCATTACTCATTGCGTTCTACGGCACAATCCGTCTTGCACCTAAGACATGGTGGTTTTGGGCAGCCGGAGGTTACACTCTCGTCACAGCCGTCCTAACCACCATTGCTCCCATCCTGCTGATGCCGATCTTCTTCAAGTTCAAACCTTTGGGTGAGGATCATGCCGAACTCGCGGAACGGTTAACTCTCCTGGCTCAATCCGCCGGGACCCATGTGCAGGGCGTCTTCACCTTCGATATGAGCCGTCGAACTCGAGCCGCCAACGCCGCACTGGTTGGATTGGGACGCACCCGCCGTATCATCCTCGGGGACACGCTTCTTTCTGAGTTCACTTCGGAGGAGATCGAAACCGTCATGGCACATGAATTGGCCCACCACGTCCATAAGGACATCCTCTTATCGCTGGTGGTCCAAACCTGCTTCAACTTCCTCGCCTTTTACCTCTCTGCCATGATGTTGAACTGGACAGTAAATCATACTACGCTCACCGGGGTTGATGATCCTGCAGGATTACCCTTCATCGGGCTTCTTCTTGGTCTGTTGAGTCTATTAACCATGCCGATCACCAATGCCTTGTCCCGATGGCGCGAGTCCAAGGCGGATGACTACGCTCTGGAAGCCACCCACAAGCCCATACCCTTCGCCAGTGCAATGACGCGGATTGCGAACCAAAACCTGGCCGAGGTCGACCCTGAACCCTGGGTGGTGCTGTTATTGTATTCCCACCCTCCCCTTAAAAGCCGCATCGAAAAAGCGCAACAATTTTCTTCATCCACTCTCTGAGAGTGAATAAGTCGGGCACCCTAAAGACCGAAGCCACCGGGTTCCATCGCTCCCCCCGGCGACCTGACTTGGGCACCTTTGTCTTATCATGAGTACATTAAAAACTACCTATGAGAAACAGGGACTGAATGGTATGCGGACTGCACCCGCTCCCCCACATGTACCAATCCACTTCCCGCGTTTGACCAATTTCCGGTTGAGTCTAAGATTTAGACCTTAAACTCACCCGAGTCGTAAAACAAATCCCCGTCGACGGTGATTTGCCCTCCGTCGCGCATGTCACAAATCATGTCCCAGTGAATGGCACTTTTATTTACCGAGCCGGTCTCAGGAAAACCATACCCCACGGCCAGGTGAATCGTGCCGCCAATCTTCTCGTCAAATAGGATGTTTTTGATGAAGCGGTTTATCTTCTTGTTGGTACCGACAGCGAACTCCCCTAGATATCGTGCGCCAGGATCGGTGTCTAACATCCTCAGAAGGAAATCCTGGTTCTTCTTTGCAGAAGCTTTCACTACTTTGCCGTTCTCAAAATGGAGCTCGATCCCCTCCACTTCACGCCCTCTCAACACGGCAGGGTAGGTAAAACGCACCCATCCGTTCGCCGATTCTTCAACGGGCCCGGTAAAAATCTCACCGCTTGGCATGTTCTTTTTACCGTCCGCGTTGACGAAAGTTCGATCCTCAATCGAGAGGGTTAATTCGACATCGGGACCTCTCACCTCAACCTGCTTCTTATTGACTAACCAGTCCACTAAACGCTGTTGCTCATCGTGGATCTTTTGCCACATGACGACAGGGTCTTCCGTATCAGCATAAGTCGTACTGTAAACGTAATCCTCGAACTCCGCGAGGCTCATCTCCGCATCCTGAGCGTAAGCCTGTGTCGGGAACATCGTCCCAACCCACTGGAGCTCGCCAACAGCACTTCGTGCAGTGTAGGTGCCATACAAATCAGTCCTGGCTTTGGTATAGATTTGCTGGCGAGTTGGGTCGACATTACTCAGGGCGCGCGTATTGGATTGGCTGCGCATCGATATGAAGGCTTCAAACTCCTCCAACATCAACCTCTCGAAAGGAGAGATGTAATTCAACTGGTCGTCGTTGGCCTCTGAAAAGAGAAGATAATCCATCCCCTCAAACTTGAGCATCAGGTGGGGGTGACCTCCAGCGCGTAGCACTTCGCGGTAAACCTCTCGTATTAGGGGAGTGGCTGGTGGTTCCCCAACGATCGCGACGCGATCTTTCGGTTGTATTTCGGTCGAATACTGGACCAAGGTTCGGGCGAGATTGGTGACACGAGGGTCGGTCATGGGGTCATCTCCCTGGAAATGTTTTTCAGCCTGGGCTTAATCGAATGGAAGCATTATACACCTAGGAAAGAATGAGTAGACGGATTTGGGAGCCTGTGCGATCGGATCCCAAAGCCTTCCACAATCCTAACTCCAAGCCTCTGCTCAGGATCCGTTCATAGATTGAGGAAAAAAAGGAGAATTGTCAGATTATTAAATTGGGGCATCCGTCGTTCACGGATCGTCTACCAGGTACCCTCAATAGTGCATCCCGCATCGAAAGCGATGCTCATGTCATAACCTTTGAGTCCCGGTTCCCATGCGAACTTAAAGGCGAGAACCACAGGAGATTCCGGCTCAACGATCAATTCCACCCCTTCTAGCAACCTTAAGACCTCACCCTCCTCGTACTCACCTTCCCAGATGAGGGTGTCGTTCATGCGAACTTCGGCGAGACGACCATTCCCTGCTGGCCAAGCCGCGAGCTGCATGTCTATGATCTCAACGATATCCTCACCTCCATTGTCCACCAACCACTTTATATAATTGCCATCAATTATCGGGGGATGGAGCGTGATCCCAGGGCAGGCATCTGAAGTGATCGGGGAGAGGGGTGTTTCGGTAACTCTGGACAAGGTCGGGGTTTGTATCGGATTTCCACCGATGACGAGGATCTTCGTTTCCGTCGGAAGAACCGTGGTAGCCGAATCCCTTGTGGGTGTGCTCTCCCGAGATGATCCGAAGACGGATGGAAGGGCAAGGGCTCCCACTGCGATCACCGCTACCAGCAGCACGGGTAGAATCCACCACGGGAACCGTCGGCGTTCCAGCTCCGGGGCCACGATTTGAGTATCTAGCTTGGGAAATGCCTCCCGCCGCGACATCGTCATCGTAGCCGCCGGGGGCGGTAGATCAAATTCAGGCATACGTCGCCCAGCCAGTGCCGCTTGGTATGCCTCATTGAGCTCACCCAGATTCTTAAAACGATCCTCGGGACGTTTAGCCAAGCTCTTGACGATGACCTTCTCTTCCCCTTCAGAAAGATCGCGATTGAATCGTCCCGGACGAGGGACCTGATCGTAAAGATGCTGCATCACGATCGCCATGGGCGCTTCGGCCTCGAAGGGAAGCCGACCGGTTGCGATCTGATACAGTATGACGCCAAAGGAGTATTGATCGGAGCGTGAGTCAAGTTTCTCGCCTCGCCCTTGCTCGGGTGACACATACGCTGGAGTTCCCATCAGCATCGAACCCGTCAGGGTATTCGAGCCCTCGATCTCGCGCGCCAAGCCGAAATCCATCAACAACGCATCCCCCTCCTCAGTGATCATGACATTGGAGGGCTTGATGTCACGGTGGATGACCCCCTTGCTATGTGCAAAATCCAGCGCTTCGGAAACCTGTCCCACCCAGCGTGCTTTCTCCTTCTGGGATAGCGCTCCCCGAATCATACGATCATGAAGCGTCTCACCTTTGAGGAACGGCATGACCAGGTAGATGTACCCCTGTGCTTCGCCGTAATCCACGACTGGCACAATGTGAGGATGATCTAAGCGTCTCTTGACCAAACCGGCTTCACGACGGAAGCGTAGTACGAAACGCCTGTCCGCCGCGATCGTTGGGGATAGGACTTTGATCGCATATTCATTCATGTTTTTTGGGTCGACGGCTCGATAAACGGTCGCCATCCCGCCCTGGCCTATTTGTTCCACCAGGCGGTAGCGGTCGAGCATTTGTCCAACCAGTCCGGCCATGTGAGCCTCTACCCTATCAAAAAACCCTTTGTGGGCGCCGTCGAAATGGGATTCAGCGACGCCTCACAAAGGCTATCACGTCTTAGTTATATATGAAAATGGGAAATTTGGGACTGGGTTATTACGATACCGATACGCTTCAAGTTATGATCTTCACGATACAAATCTGCTTCCTAACGGTTGATAAATCACTTTACCGATTTCTTTTGAGCGCTGGTTCGTCATCATGACGGTTTTAATCAAACACATGTCCCATCAAAAGAAAGAATACGTTGACTTTTGGACCTACATTGTCTAGAATTTCGTTTAATCCCCATTGTGACCGGTATGGTATCCTAATAGATCAACGGATCTGGTTCGTGGATATCATGGAACGATCGTCTCTGCAGTTCTTCATCTCAATCGTCCATGAATCCCAGTTCAGGTACAAAGACATACTCAGATAGACAAGGAGGTGCTTACCTAAAGACAATTGACACTCAATTGAACACTCAATATGACCGAATTTCTCTTACGGAGGAGAAGATCTAATGAGAAGTAGATTTTCTATATTGCTCACAACCATGCTAGTCCTGATCCTTGTCATGACCGCTTGCGCGCCGGCTGCGGAAGAAACTGAAGAACCTGTTGCACCCGGTGGACGGTTACAGCTCATCAAAGATCGGGGGGAGTTGATCTGCGGTGTCAATCAAGAGCTGCCAGGATTTGGCTTCATCAACCCTGAAGGCGAGTTCGAGGGGTTCGATGTTGACTTCTGCAAGGCTCTCGCGGCGGCCATTTTTGGTGATGCAACCAAGGTGGAATATCGCCCGCTAGTCGCCGCCGAGCGGCTGCCAGCCCTTCAGACCGGCGAGATTGACGTCTTGATCCGCAATACGACCTGGACCCTCACTCGAGATACAGCGAACGAACTGGACTGGGCTGCGGTGAACTTCTATGATGGTCAGGGCATGATGGTCCGGACAGATAGCGGGTGGGAGACACTGGAGGACATGGCGGGAGCTACCATCTGTACGACCACCGGCACCACCACAGAAATGAACCTCACTGACGCGTTTCGCCTTCGGGGTATTGATTTCACTCCGCTGCTCTTTGAAAGCACCCAAGACACAAATACGGCTTACGAAG
>JABAOF010007998.1_pt2 | contig 15241 bp, 18 predicted proteins | sample 7062171 | NCBI WGS metagenome assembly JABAOF01 (sample SAMN14538628, study PRJNA623070) | marine sediment metagenome | biome: marine biome [ENVO:00000428]; feature: marine pelagic biome [ENVO:01000023]; material: deep marine sediment [ENVO:00002113] | place: India: Gulf of Khambhat ...
TGTTTCTCCAAACAAGCTTGGAAGGCTGCTAGTTCCGAAGCGAAACTACATCATAACACCACGTCAAATCACCTTTAAAATCAACCGCAAGTTCATCATAGTCTCCGCTGGAAACGCGCCAAATACGTTGGGCTTCTGGACAAATTGTTGAAGCAGACGCTCTGTTGCTGCGTGCGCTGTTCGTCTAACATGTGCCTTTGCGTTTTGTATGCTGGTATCTGTTGCTGCTCCTCCAGATTCTCTGGACGGGTACGTGCGCAACAGGCAAGACCGTTTTGCCCTAGCCCAGCTTTCTGCCCAAAACCTCTGCAGCCACTGAGAGGGCGTCCGTAGCGTCAGCTACGGGGGGCGAATAGGCATGATCGAACAAGACCAAATCCTTGGCAGAGGCCCCTTTCTGTATGGCTAAAGAAATCGCGTCAATGCGTGGGCTGACTTCCTTGCTGCTTATGATCTGGGCGCCGACAAGTCTACCATTAATTCTATCGGTAACTAGCTTAACTCGAACCGAGAGCTTCTCAGGATAGCACAACGCCCTAGCTGGCGCTCTCACGCTGGCCGAAACGCAGTCCATTCCAGACTTCTGAGCATATGATTCTGTGAGACCTGTGGAAGCTATTTCCGTGTCGAAAAGTCGCGTTATACTCGCACCCAAAATCTTGGGATAGATCATGGATCCGTTGGCAGCATTTGTTCCAGCCACTTTTCCTTGTCGAATCGCGTTGGTTCCCAACTGAGAAATCGCCGGTTTACCAGTTATGGCGTTCACGCATTGGACGCAGTCCCCAGCGGCAAACACTCCTCTGACATTAGTCTCCATACGGTTGTTGACTTGGATCAATTTGGTTTCGCCCAGTTCAACGCCCATTTGCTGGGCTAGTCGGGTTCTGGCGCGTACTCCAGTGGCCATGATAACCATGTCTGCCTGGATGTGGTGGGGATCGGCACGAACGCCTTTCACGCGGTCTTCACCAAGGATTTCCGATACGCCGGTTCCCAGCATAAATTGAATTCCCTCGCTTTCCAATTTCGCTTGGACCTCCTCAGCTAGTTCCGGATCCAACACGCCGTCAAGAATCTGGGGAAGGAGTTCGATCACCGTAACAAGCAATCCCTGTTTCTTCAATGCTGCTGCCATCTCGAGGCCGACTAGTCTTGCACCTACGATCACGACGGAGTCGGCGTTCTTGGCGCGCTCCAGAATCTGCCTTCCATCTTCCAAGGTTCTCACCCCGTACACTTCTGGAAGCTTGTGTCCTCGTACGGGAACGATGAAGGGGTCGGCTCCAGTCGCGATGACGAGAGAATCAAAATGGATCTGCTGCTCCTTGCCCTGCCTATCCACGATCGTGACTTCGTTGGCTGAGGAATCCAAGTTTGTTGCTCTAGTTTCTGTTCGAAGGTCGATTTTCATCATCTTGTAATGGTTGAGCGGAAAGTGTATGAGGTCCCCGAAATCAGGGATATCCCCCTGAATAACATAGGGAATGCCACCACGCTCGTACATCGGATGCTTGCCTTCTTCGATAACGATAACGTGCGATTTTCTGGCAGTCTTCCTCGCAGAAAATGCGGCAGCCCAACCCGCTGCGCCACAGCCTACGACTACAATTTTCCTGTTCATCCTTCGGTCGATTCAGAGATGCAAGTCTAGCCTAATAACCTTGCAGACGGGGACCAACGTTTCTCGACATTCCCGAAGCTGAGAATCTTGTCCAACCTCAAACGCGCACGGTTCTACATGCAGTCCCCCAAACGACATGCATGCTTCTACAGAACGTTCAAACCCTGCAAGATGTGGACTATGATAACCAGATAGAATGATAGAGTTATGCTGACATGAAAGAACCTGTTAAGATGCGGTTTGATGCTCTTCAGAATCTGGAATCTATGTAGGAAACCGCTTGCAACCAGAAAGGGCATGATTATGTACAGCACTAGCCCCGTTCCTAAGTCAGGGAAGAATCTTGGTGGTCTACCAACTTGTTGGGCAAAATGGATGGATATGAGTAGAAAAGAAATCAAGTTCCCAAACACATGAATCCTGAGCAATGCCTTCAATTTCTTGGGATGTCTGCGCTTCAAAACATAGTATGCAGGTGCAAGAAAAGCTATGAAAAGAGTTCCAATCCAACTAAGCCAATGAGTGAAACGGTAGGAACCAACAAAGAAATTCAATTGAAACCAACGAGAGTATGTAGCAACCGAAAGGGGGATGGTCACTATAATCATCGTTGTTGCTATCCAGAAATCTGCGTCTCTCAGATATTTCAAAAGAGCAACCTCACAGCCTAATGGTTATTTTGAGCTTCATAAACTTCATATATCTCTTTTGGGCGCACGGAATTTCTAAGTCTCTTGAGGAATCCTTTAAGCAATCTCTGGATTTATGGTAGTGGAGTGCGTGAGGAAAAACTAAAAAGCGAGCAGTTCATGGCATGGTAGCCATGGAGAAGGTAGGATGATTAAAGAAATCGATAATGTATCGATTGTCGTGGATGACTTGAAGTCTGCGGTTGAATGGTACAGAGACGTTTTGGGCTTGAGGCACAAGTTCACTGAAGAGAGTATTCAATGGGCTGAGATGGACTCGGGCGGACGGAGTTCACTGGGGTTGAAAACAGAGGGAAATCCTTCAGTATGTTTTGTCGTAACTGACTTGGAAGAAGAAATGAAAAGGTTGAGAGTGAAGGGAGTAAGTTTTGACGAGGTTGTTGACCTTCCTGGCGGCGTTGGCAGAGTCACAAGCTTTGAAGATCCCTGGGGAAACAAAATAGATTTTTACGAACCTCCAAAAAAGTAGCGACGCGCTCATGCATGCATCATCGATTCAGCTCTTTCCAGCAAATATCGTCAAATTGCATGTATGCAGTGTTGTCCTTCTTTCATGTTCTTTCTGACTGCGCGCGCTTCTCTAAGATTTCTATCTCGTGACGTAGATTTTCTGATAATCCTCAAACAGACCCATCTCATTGGTCTGTAGAACACGTGTAAGCTCAATAGAATTAGGAATGGGGCCAGCAAAGCTTCGTGGAGTCTGAAGGACAAGTTTTTGCTCAACAGACCAAATGTTAACTCCTCGATTATTCGAAATTGGGTAATGCCTAATCCAGTAAGCAGATAGACAAGTGTCAATCCAAAGAGAACCCAATCTAACGCTTTCCTAGCCAGACTCTGACGCATTCTATCTCCCTTCAAGTTTCATCTCAGTACCAAGATTCTGGAATAAGATAATAAATCCGTCTCAAATCTCAGGGAATATCTGCTTCGTTGGAAAAGCCCCGGCTTTCCCAATACCCCCGATAGTCATCATTGTCGGAGAGTTCAATAGCTGTTATCCACTTGATCCACTTGTAACCGAGCTTGCTCTCCGCGACAAGTTGGAATGGGAACCCTCTTTCAGGAGGGAGGGTTATACCGTTCATCTTGTAGGCCATCAATATGTCGTTGCTGACAATGTAGTCCAGAGGCAGAGACGTTGAATACCCGTCATAGGCATAGAATATCACAACCGTGGCTGTTGGCATGACCCCTACTTCGTCCAGCAGATCTTTCAAGAGAACACCTTCCCAAAGTATTGTCACATCCCACCCTTCGACACAATAAAGCGTGACAACCTTTTCGTAATGGTGATAGCTATCGATAATATCAGCATAGGTGTACACTTTTTCACTATCCACGAGACCAGTTATAGTGAGTCTGTAGCTTTCGTTGTCCACAAACTGTGGTCCCTTTATCGAATTCTCTCTAAAGTCAGTTGTTGACGAGAGTCTCTGTCCATTGTATTCTCTGATTTCTACGGAGTCCAAAGGACTAGGATCGTCTGCTGATTGATTCCTGAGAAACCAGACTCCTGCAAAAGCCGTCACGAGTGTAATTGACACCATCAAGATACCGATTAGGAGTAGTGTTCTATTTTCGATTGGTTACACCTACCTGCCAGTCTATATGACAAGCGTCATACTAATACGTTTTGCAGTACATGCGATGAATGCATGCGGGATGTCGAGTGGTATGCGCATCGAACTTCTTCACATCTGGTAGTAGTTAATCCGGCTTCGCGTTTTTCGGAAGACAGTCTATCTTATTAGATAACGTCTTGATATACACTGCAAGGTGTTTGTGATGGCAAAATTCAGAGTGGAAGTGGATAGGCACACTTGTCAGGGGTTCGGGGCGTGTGTGGAATTGTGTCCCAACTTCTTTGCACTCGCAGATGCAGACGGTAAAACAACCATTGAAGGAGGCAAGGAAGTCATGAAGAAAGATGAGGTCGTAGCTGAAACCTTGGAACTGGACGATCTCGAATGCATCAGAGAAGCTGCTGAGGCCTGTCCCTTCGTGGCCATCCACATCGTCGACTTGGAGACCGGGGAGAAACTCGTCTAGGCTTTTGGTGGCCGATATGATGAAGAACAGAATCTCGGTGATCGTCGGAGGCGAGGCAGGAGCCGGAATAACCCGATCCGGATTTCTCTTCGCTAAAGCGTGCCTCAGGGGGGGACTTCATGTTTTTGGCGCGAACGACTACCAATCCCTCATCAGAGGAGGGCACAACTTCTATATCACAAGGGTCGACGCCGGGAACATTTACTCTCAACACGACACCATCGATCTACTCGTAGCTCTGAACAAGGAGACCATCCTTCTCCACAAAGAAGAGCTTGTGCCCGGCGGAGGGATCGTCTACGACGGGGAAGACACAGCCGCATGCATGCATGAAGGCTTTGGAAAAAAGTCTTGAATGGGGCGATCGAATACCCATTGGCGTCTTCTACAAGGAAGAAAGATCCACGTACCGTGACAATCTTCCTCACGTGAAAGGGAGAGCGCTCACTGAATTGCCGATTGACGATGTGGACATTAGCTCGATTCTTGAGAGCATGATGTAGCTAAGGCTCGCATGAATGCATGTGTGCAGAGGCTCTCCTAAGGTAGATGTACGGCGAACTCGCAAGCGGTATCTCCCTTGAGAAGGGATTTTCGGATTTCTACTCTGACTGGTTTTCTAAGGATTCCTTCCCACTGCTGACGGTACCACCCAGCTCCGCAATAACAGAAGGTGGGTGATATTCCAGTGTTCAAATGGTTTCGTACCATTGCGCAATGGCAATAGTACTTCCGTTTTTCATCTGGGTCAGTTGCCGTTTTGTAGTTTTCCGCGTCAAACGGGATCTTCTTAACGTGGATGGTTTTTCCTTCCCTTCGGGGCTTCTCATACCAGGCGGTATCCTTATGCATGGCGTTGATGACTTCGTCTAGGTCACGGGTTTTTCTGTATATTGCCTGCAATTCGGTAATTCGCTTCTTGGAGAAATCGTGAGCGCAACAAGATAGTATGTCGTACTTTTGCTCGTCGCCCGCAAGCTTGTCCAGTCGTCCAATTGCATCTCTGATCCACTTGGCGCGTTCATCAATGGTAGATTCGAGCGTGAATGACACACCACTGCCCTGCATGATCTTTTTTCGCGCTTCAGGACCAAGCACACGGTCTACGTTCTTGGCAAGTCGGTCGTCCCACCTGTGCAACACCGCTTGGATTTCAACAACATTCTCCTCAGGATTCTCGGGATCGGGTTTGAGAGTGATCTCCCTTCCGAAATTTGTAGCTGCAATTCCATGTTCTCTGAAGTAGTCATAGAGCTTTCGATAGCTCTCCACCATCTTCTCAGTGGGTCCATAATGGACAAGTGAAAGCACATCCACGCTTTTCAGCGTCCTGCTCTTGACTTCCCCTTTCTCGACGGGGTCGGTCACTGGAAGACAGACCTCGACCTGAATGCCATCGCTATACACGCCGTAATCGTAAAGAGTGATCGGGTCACCGCAGACTTGGTCCTTGCACACAGGAAAAAGTCTTTCAAACATTAACGGTATCTTCTTACGCTCATAATCATCTCGGAAGCATATCCCAGCAACGAGCATTTCTTTGGTCTTCTTTCTGGCAATTCCCGCTTCCTGTAAAATCATTGAAACCTCCTCAGACATGTAGAAGATGAACAAGCGCTCTCTCCGCATTTATCTGTTAAACCGTCATATGACGTATCCAACTCCTTGCGTGAGATTGTGCGCGCGTCGGCCTCGTTGGCTACTTCTTGGTCACAAGGTAGACTCCTGCAAGGATGAGAAGCCCTCCCAACAGAATGAAAATGGTTAGCTCCTCTCCAACTACTGTTACTGCCAGCAACGCAGTTACTAGTGGTTCCGCAAACAGAAATGAACTGGTCACGGCAGCGCCGATTTGTCTTACTGCATGAAACCAAATATAGTATCCAAGCAAGGAACAGCCAAGAGCTAGGAAAAGGATCGCGAGCCAGCTGTTGAGGCTCAAGGTGAGGATCTGCTGAAGTGAGCCTTCAGCTAAGGAGAACGGGACTAAGGACAACCCTCCGAGTATGCTCACGTAGCCTACAATGAGAAAAGGATTGTATTTCCTCATCATCCTTTTTCCTACTATCGTGTGTGCGGTCCAAAGAAGAGGCGTTGAAAGCAGAATGAGGCTTCCGATGAAGAATTCTCTCCCGCTTTGATAGCTCAAGCTACCGCCAGCAATTACCGTGAGGGTTCCCGTAGCAGCGATTCCAATTCCAAGAATCTGCCTTCTATCAAGGTGTTCCTTGAGCAACGCGGTGGAGGCAACCGAAATGAGAATCGGCGAAAGGAGACAGACGAAGATTGCGGCAGTGGCGGCGCCTGCCATCTGGATGCCTGTATACTGAGCAATGAAGAAGAAGGTCACACCTGAGAGGGCGAGAAGCCATAGAATGGCTATTTCTTTCTTCTCAACGAGAAGCCTGCTGTGCGCCGCCGCTTTTCGCTTAAAGAGAAGAGCAACAAAGAACAGTCCACCGGCAATCAAAAATCGGAACGTCGCTACCGCAACTGGCGTCAATCCTTCTCTCAGCACGATCTTAACCACGACAAATGAACTCCCCCAAATGATTATCAGGATTGTCATCAGAAATGTATTCACCAATCCAATTGTTCTGGTCGCCATATTGAACATTCTCCGGTTGAATCCTATGGCGTCAATTCGCCAACTCGAGAGGAAAGTTGCTTTGACTCTATTCGCAATTCTTGGTCTACAGCGGATTTAAAGTAGTCTGTGGGTGAAACTGCGAGAATGCTGATTTCAATCGAAGAGAGAATGCAACGAACGGCGAATTGGAGCCTAGCACATTTAGAACTACCTTGGAATGTTGCCTGACAAAGCAAGAAAGACCTATATGAACTCGACAGCGAGTTCTCTACCACTTGACAAAGAGGGAATCATAAGGAGGAGTCGATTGTGAGTTATGAGAAAGACTTTTCGTTAACGAAGCTCAACAAACCGAAGGACTGGGCAAAGTTGCCTGACATGGCCAAAAAGCACGTGCCTATAATTGAAGCACCTGAAGAAGTTGAGGCCAAAAAAGCATTCACCGTGAAAGTCAAGGTCGGTGGCATCGACGGCGTCGAGCATCCTAATACCTTAGGCCATTGGGTGAATTGGGTCAAGCTCTATGCGGGAGAACGGCTGATATCCAGAGTAGAGTTCGCCCCTGAGATGTGCGATAACTATGCATTGACTTTGACTGCCACCTTGAACGAGACTGCTACGTTGCGGGCACAAGAGTTCTGCAACTTGCATGGGGTATGGGAAGGCAAAGAGAAAAAAGTCATAGTTAAGTGATCGCGTGGCTTCACCTAGTCGCGTTCCACATGCAGCGAGCCCTGCTGGCGGAATGGTTACTATGGATTATTCGGCTGCCCCTTTGGCACAGTAGTAAGTTTTTGAGAGTTCGTAATCCATGTAGACTTGGCAAGAGGGGCATAGGCATCCATTCCTTGAGATTTTCTTTCGGCTCTTTTCTCTCGCGCAGAAAAGCCATTCGTCTGTTCCCGGATAGCTTGGACAGCTGCCGCAGAAATCCCTGCACGTCCCCTCATTTTTCTCATTTTCGTCTACTTTCATTGCTCATCATACCATGATTCTTTTCGTTTCACCTAATAATCATTTCCCGATGGCCGAGCATATTGGCTACCAATACATTGGAACAATTTCTCCTCACTGAAAAATGGATTAGATGAATAGTCTATTCCAATGTCTTGAAAAGAGAGAACCACTGAATGTCCCACACTATCTTAGAATTGGAGGCGCAGACGCACCAAGTAGGTCCAGCTGCGAATTCGAAAGTTTTTTATTCGTTTCAACGGACCTAAGTGGCGGTGGTTTATGTGGGAAAGAAAGGAAGAGAAATAGTGAATGTTGACATTCAAGAGCTGTTGAAGGATCTGAACAGCGCCTACGCAGACGAATGGATAGCCTACTTCTACTATACGTGGGCTGCCGATTTCATCGAAGGCCCAGACTACCCGACAGTGGCCAGCGAACTGGACAGAATCGCAAAAGATGAGTTTGAGCATATGTCCGAACTATCTGACAGGATCTTCGAATTGGGAGGAGAACCTGAAAGAGATATCGAAGATTTGCAGAGGATAGCCACGTGCAAGAAGGTCGTGTTCCCAAAGAACGAAAGAGACCTTGAGAGTGTCCTAAAAGCAGTAGCCGACGCTGAGGGTTGCGCAATTGATGTATATACTAAGCTGATCAAGAAGCTATCTGCCTGCTACGAAAAGGACGTACGAACCTTCCACTTGATTGAGCACATTCTCTCAGAAGAAATCCAACACGAAGAAGCCTTCGAGAATCTGATGGAGAAGAAGAGAAAGTAGCCATCGAAGCCAATTTCGGAATCTATTTTCTGTGATTCTCAGTTCTCTAGGGTGGGTTATCCGCCTGGGGCTCCATGAAAGGGCACGTTTCGCCACAGGAATTCCCACCAGTCTTCTTCCGTGATGGTCTCTCCTCTTACGACAATCTCCATAATTTTGTTCAAGAGTTCGTGGTGTCTCTTCTCATCGGACAATATGGATTCGAGTAGAAACTTCAACTTCTGGTTTCTCGTCTTCTCAATGACAGGACTCAACCGCTTCATCATTCTCTCTTCATACATGATGTGTTTCTTCACGGTTTCTCTCAGATGATCGAACTCCTCTTCCGTCACGGCTGGTGTGGTGACAGCAATCTGTTTCGCGGCCTGATAAATCTCAGCGTGCTTTTTCGAGTCTAACGAGATTCCCTTGAGAACACTGTTGACGACAGGATTCTTCAATCCCTCCAGCGCTTGGTTCAAGGATTCAGCGACCTCTTCTTCCAGCTTTATCTGTTTTTCGAAGAATTCTCCTAGTTTTTTATGATCAGAACTCATGAAATCGACCTCGACCCACGTATCTTGCCAGTTCTATTAAGTCTTGTGCGTGCGCTTTCTTTGAGTTTTGTAGCCAAAGAACTACGCGATATGACGGCGGCCACGCGGAAGCTCGTTCGAATTGTAAGATCGTTCCAGAAATGTATATTAAGTATGGCGCGTCTCATCTATATGACGCGCGTCATAGACCACATTGCAGGAAAACCGGTTCACAAAGCCGTTTTGTGACATGCGTCCAAGGGGGTCTCAACACGTATGGTTGCTGAAGTGAGCTCAAGTCAAGGTTTCGAAAAGAAGTCACAGAGCAGTCTGGAGATCATCGAGACTCTGAAGCAGATAGATAGCCTTTGCAACAGTTGTCGCCCTCTCACGCCTACCGTTTGCATTGAGCACTGCGAACTGTGGAGAACGAAAAACCAGCTCTTGGAGATGAACAGAGGGCTCTGTGCCAGCGATTATGAGAATGAGTTGTTCAATGCCTTGAAAAACGAACGGCGATTGGCGGTCATCGACGCCCTTTCGGAACGTTCCCGCACTGCTACGGAGCTACAGGAGTATTTGAAGAGCAGAGGATACTATCACAGCCAGCAGACCATAATCAGCGAATACGTCGGACCACTTTTAGGCATAGGGTTTGTGAGCAAAGATGCTGAAGACTACAGTCTAACGTTATATGGTCAGCGGTTTTCCCTTCTCCTAGATTCGTTTGATGGAGAGAATCCACTGCCACCGCATTCGAGTTGCTATGAAGAGATGATTTTGAGAGAGCTAAAGATCGGATCGAAATCGTACGCAGAACTTGCAGAAGCAGCACAAACAGATGGTCTGTCACGGCCTCTCAAAAGGCTAGTGGAGCAGGGACTGGTCACAAAAAGCGAATCCTCCACATACGTCTTCTATTTCAGAACCAAAAAAGTGCCCAAGAAGCCTTTCTCGCCCACAGAGAGAAGAATCTACGAAGCCATACCCGCGGAAGGCATAGACACACAGGAACTATCCACGAAAGTGGGTATAACCCTTAGAAGAACCTACAAATATCTACGAAGGCTGAGGAAGAGGTGGCTTGTATTCTCTCGAAAGAAACCTAGAACTTACGAGCTGACCCCCTCTGGGATGAAACTTGCCGATTTCCTCGAAGAAACAGAGAATCTCGTCTCCGAAGCGTTGAAGGCTTCGGTTTTTCTGCTTGAGCGGATACAAGAAGCCACACATACGTACCCCTCCTCGCCTGTGGGGGAGCCTTCGAAGCCGCTTCAGCAACCCGCTTCCTAGAATTTGGAAAGACACACGCGTGTTTAGCAAAGTATAAATATGACGGACGTCATAGTTGATCTCTCGGATCGGGCTGTACAATAACTGGCTGTCCGCGCGAACCCGCCATTTCTCAGTTTCTGAAGGCTGATGAGCAGAACTCCAAGCATCTCCGGTGCATTCTTACCTATGATGTTCCGCCATCTCCTCGTTAAATGGTAATCCCAAAATGTCTGTGATTGCTTGTTCAGCTTGTTCAAGGGATCTTGTTCTCGGATCATTCAAGAGCCATTCAAGTAGCAGGTCTCGGCCGCCTTCTAGAAAGGCTTCCAGAGCCCACTCCATTCTCACCATTCGCGGGATCAGCACGTGCAACATCAAACGTTTCGGCAGTTCACCGACGTGTATTCTTTGGACGCCTTTTCTGTTCACGATCGCTGGAACTTCTACAACGACATCATTAGGTATGCCGCGGATCGCGCCGTCGTTAGGGACATTGATTTGAAACACGTGTTTCTTGTCATTGACGAGAGCGTCAACAAGCGGTATGTGCTGTTCTCCGCTCGTGAAGGGTGAGAGCACACTCGTGACTGGAATTGATGGATTTCCATGGGTCCTGATCATTCGGTTCATTCGTCTTCGTAGATATTGTAGATAGAGCGCCCAGCCAATCTCGGAATCAAACCCACCCAATGGACCGTACCATCTTTTCTTGGTCTCAAGATCGGCGTGATACTTCCATCCCCCGCTTCTGGCGGTGTCGCCTATGGGGAATAGTCCGAATCTCTTGTACATATCGACGGCTGCGGGGGACGTCTCTACGTCGTGGTATTTGGGGGTCCAGTCTTTCCAGTAAGTCTGTGACCTAGTTTCTACCCATTTCTCAAGAAGCGGGTAGGCATCTTCACCGCTATAGAGAAAAGAAGTCATCCAGATGCAGTGGTTGAAACCTATAGATTGGACACGAAGGTTTCTAAGTTTGAGCCTGATAATCTCTGCGATTCTTTGGTATCCAAAATGCCCGTGACACAGACCTAGCACCTTCAGTTTGGTCTCCCGGGTCAGAAGCGTACATCCTTCAAAGACAGGGTTTGCGGTCTGAAACAGCCAAGCTTCTGGACAAATGTCTTCGATGTCTTTCGCGATGTCCATGAATAGCTTTAGTTGATTGTAGCCGCCTATCGTGTAGTAGTCGGAGACCATGTTGAAGTCGACGCTGTCTATGCCTCTGTAGTATCCACGCTTTTCCGCCACCATTCGCTGCGTCTCATAGTTCTCGTGTCCACCGGCTAAGGCTGTGTTGAAGACAAAATCTGCATCTTGTAATGCGTCCTTTCTATTGGTGGTCTTTTCGAATGCAATATCTGCGTTGGTCTCGACGGCGTATCTCTTCGCTAGCCCGTGTATTACGTTGAGGCGTTCTGTGTCGATGTCCACTAGCGAAGCTGTGGTGCCTCGAAGGCTTTTAGTCAGACACAGATCTTTAACCAGATTTGCGGACCACGCCATACTGCCGGCGCCTACTATGACTATTTTGACCATCTAATGGCTCCCTTCGTTCATTATGCATTTGCGGGGTGCTGCGATCAGACCTGAATCTGGCCTCCAGGTTCGAGGGGAATTACTTCGATTTCAGATTGAGTTTCCACTTCCTGCTTGAATTCCCTTGGATCTGTGTTGAAATAGTGCATCGGGACGACGTATTTCGGCTTGATTGTAGGGACGGCTTCGGCGGCTTCGTGATTATCCATGGTATAGGTGCCGTCGGTTGGGAGGAGTGCTAGGTGGATGCCTTTGAGCTTTTTCATCTTTGGGATGAAGTCTGTGTCGCCAGCATAATAGATCGTCTTTCCGTCTAATGTTATCAAATATGCGACTCCTAGACCTTTAGGATGAAAGGGGGTTCCGGAGGACCTGAATCTTCTGTGATTGTAGGCTTCCACGGCCTCTACGGTGATGTTGGCGAACGTAGTCTTCTCACCGGGTATGAGCGAGGTGATGCCGATTTGGATGGTTGCGGCGCAATCGCGGGGAGCAATGACCAAGGTAGCTTCTTTTCGAATCTTTTCTATCTTGGAAGCGTCGCAGTGGTCAAAATGGGAATGGGACACTAGTATCAAATCGGCTTTCTTCTTGTATTCGCCCCTATAGGGATCGATGTAGATGATTGTGTTAGCCGCATCGATTCTGAAGCTTGCATGGCCGAGCTACGTGACAGCGATCTGCATATGTTACATACCACCCTGCTAGACTGAACGGCTTTGAAGAAAATAAGCATACGGACTTGTGCTTTGAGAGTCGTGCGCGGAGCGTCATGCGTGAGGCCTAGCTTCTAGTGCTCGCCAGGTGCCTTTGGGTACCCCTCCTCTTCGAGCTGAATCGTTGTGTGGTCTATTCCAAACTCTTCCTTTAGCATATGAATGAGAGTCCAAGTCAGCGCCTTTCTGTCCGTTCCTTCTTTGATCACTACGTGACCGCTCATACAGCACATTTTGGTCGGGGTAATGGCCCACACATGAAGATCATGGACGCCTTCCACGTCTGCCACTTGGAGCATCCGATGCTTCAGCGCTTCTACGTCGATGTGGGGGGGCGCCCCTTCGAGGAGGACGTTGAGTGAGTCGCGGACCAGGGTTCCAGAGCTGTAGAAGATCAATACGCCGATCATCATGCTGATCAAAGGGTCTATCTGATACCATCCGGTGAAGAGCATGATCACTCCTGCAGAGATTGCGCCTACGGACCCCAGGACGTCAGCTACAACATGTAGAAAGGCGCCCTTAACGTTGAGACTCATATCCTTTGTTCGTGAAAGGGTTGCTGCAGATAAGCCGTTGGCTACCAATCCTAGGACCGCGATGATTAACATGTTTAGGCTTTCCACTTCAGCAGGGTACTGGAATCGCTGAATGGCTTGATAGAAGATGAAGACTGCAACGGCCCACAAGAAGATGCCGTTCAAAAACGCTGCGAGGATTTCTGCACGATAGTAACCGTATGTTCTTTGCGCTGAGACGGGTCGCAAGGCAAGCCCTGCTGCCAAGAGCGCAAAGACCAACGCTAGGATGTGATTGAGCATGTGCCACGCGTCCGTTAGAAGAGCGAGACTGTTTGTGAGTATCCCTCCAACTAGTTCGATAACAAAGAAAGCGACAGTGATGCCCAGAGCAACTCCCAGATATCTTGTCCCTGCGGGGCGATGGAGGTGTTCATGCATCCGAATGCGCTCTCCGAAGTAGCTACTATAGATCTGGCGCTATTAAACCTAGATTCTCTGCCAGCGCTAAAGGATTAATAGCAGGTAAGAAACTTACCAAGGAACCGTGGAACCGTGTTGTCTGGTCTGATGGAAATTGTCATCGCCACAGGGGTGGCAAGCCTTTTCTCACTGATTGGGATCTATGCCCTATCGCTGAAAGAGAACACATTGCACAAAATCCTATTGGTGCTTGTCGCTTTCTCCGCCGGATCAATTCTTGGCGCTGCGTACTTTGACCTTCTCCCCGAGGCTATCGAACTCTTTGACGCACAGGCGGTAGTGTATATCTACATCACCCTGGGATTCATTTTGTTCTTCTTTCTTGAGCGCTTCATTTACTGGTATCATGGGCACGGTCACAAGAGTGACCTATCTGCTGAGACTGCTGAGCGAGCGTCCACCAAGGGGTTTGCCTATCTCAACCTGGTCGGGGACGGAGTCCACAACTTTGTTGACGGGATGGTGATCGCTGCCAGCTTCCTAGTCGGATTCCCAGTAGGCCTAGCGACAACCGTCGCGATCATCTTCCATGAACTCCCGCAGGAAATGGGTGATTATGGAATTCTGGTCTATGCTGGATTCAAGCGGACTAGCGCTTTGCTGCTGAATTTTGCAGTAGCCCTAACGGTTGTATTGGGCGGCGTCGCTGCCAGCTTCATTATCGAGTTGGTTGAAGCATTGAGTGGATTGTTGATCGCCTTTTCAGCAGGCGGCTTCATCTATTTGGCGGCTTCGGAGCTGATTCCAGAATTGCATAAAGAGAAGAGTCTCAGGAAATCCGCGGTTCAGTTTCTGGTGTTCCTTCTGGGAATCGTGCTCATCTGGTCACTAGGTTTGATTTTTCCAGAATAGAACGGACTATCAGTATGATACGGATGCACATTTACTTCTATCAACTACGCTGTTCATCTACATACACTTCCAGGTGTCCTCTGAACGCGCTGGCTTCCTAACCTTTATATCTGCAGAGAACTCTTGTGGGATAGCTGAAAATCACAAAGGTGCTGTCTTTGAGCGAACGATGGATAGACGTTTCCGAAAAGATCCTTGATCAGATCAAAACCATGGAAAAGGCCAAAGACAAAGACCGCCTAGAACTGGTAAGGGCCTTACGCTTCATGCTGAACGCCTTACAGCGAAGCCTGCTGGGGTGGATGCAGTGGGTGAACAATCCGGATATCATGACCCGGTTCACCCAGGACGACCTCGAGAAGATGAACAAGAAGATGGCCGACTTCACCCGATCCTTCATCAAATACGATTTGGAAGCCACCAAGTCTGGAGCTCAAAGAGGCCTGAAAGAGAAAAAGAAGCTGAAGAAGAAGAAAAAAGAAGAGCGCGATGACGTCTTCTACGTCTGAACACCAGTCAGAGGGCTAGAGATCGCTCATCAATACTGCAGCCCCCTAATCAGAGTATTGTCGAGGCTCAAGTGAAGACAAGGAAGATTAATATCGGGGAATTTCAGATTCTCACGCAG
>JABAOF010001071.1_pt2 | contig 15239 bp, 14 predicted proteins | sample 7062171 | NCBI WGS metagenome assembly JABAOF01 (sample SAMN14538628, study PRJNA623070) | marine sediment metagenome | biome: marine biome [ENVO:00000428]; feature: marine pelagic biome [ENVO:01000023]; material: deep marine sediment [ENVO:00002113] | place: India: Gulf of Khambhat ...
GCTGAGAGTCAAGCTCAAACACTTGGACGACTGGCAGCAAAAGAGGAGAGAAAGGGCATCCTACTACGATAGGATTTTCACAGAATCAGGCTTGGTGGAGGAGGCCCTTGTTCAGACTCCGGAGGCTTTGTATAAAGACAGCGACGCTGAGTATTTCCACACTTATCATCAGTATGTCATTCGAGCGGAAGACAGGGATAAGCTGCGGGAATTCTTGGAAGATAAAGGCGTGAACACTGCCATTTATTATCCTTTGCCCCTCCATCTTCAGAAATGTTTTTCTTATCTCGGTTACAAAGAGGGGGATTTTCCTGTGGCTGAGAAGGCTGCACACGAGGTCCTGGCGCTGCCCATCTATCCAGAGCTAAGCGCAGAGCAACAGGATCATATCGTTTCATCCATCAATGATTTTTATAAGCGATAAGAGAGGTCTCAACTCATATCGTTGAGAACTTCATCGAAAAGACTTAAACCAGCCATCAGATAATTCTTCTCAGAGCCGATCCCTATCCGGAGGTAGTGGTCCATCCCGAAAAAATCGCCAGCGACGATAAAGACGCTTTTCTCCTCTCTGAGTTTAGTCATCAGCTCTGAGGAGTTGATGTTCATCGAGTATTTTACAAAAGCGATACCGCCAGCCCGTGGAGGGATGAAGTTGAAAAGACCTTGATGTTTTTCTGCCCATTCGTCCAGAGCGGAAAGATTTTCTCTCAAGATTTTTCTGTTGCGGTTCAAGACTTTCATCCGCCGTTCGGGTTGGAGCACCAGAGCGGCCACGTGATTACCAAGGATTCCGGACGAAATAGATGTGTAGTCATGACATGCCCAGCATTGTTCGATAACTTTTTTCGGTCCCACCAGCCAGCCGATCCTCAATCCTGGAAGGGCGTACGCTTTGGAGAGGCCGCAGCAGATGATCGCCTTATCGGTGAGGCCATAGAAAGATTGTGTTTCCTTCCCATCCAGTTCCGCTCCCCGGTAAATCTCGTCTGCATAGATCCAGGCATCTGCCTCTTTTGCCAGACGGACGATTTCGTTCATAGCCTCATCACTCATGACCGCACCGGTGGGATTATTCGGATTGCAGATGGCGATCATTTTTGTCCGGGGCGTAACCAGTCTTTTCAGCTCATCGAGGTCTGGATCCCAGTTGAGTTCTTCACGGAGATGAAAGGGTTTCACCTTAGCACCGAAAGCTCTGGCAATCCCCCACATCTGCATGTAATTGGGCACCATCAGGAGGAGTTCGTCTCCGGCATCCAGATTGCACCAGGTGTTGATGAAATTGGCTTCAGCTGATCCGTTGGTGACGAGAACGTTATCCAGGTCAGCACCTGGATAAAGGTGGCTGATCGCTTCCCTCAGCTCTATGGAGCCGTTTGTCTGTCCGTAGCCAAGCCGGAGTGAAAGCAAGTTCTCAATCTCTTCCTTATCGAGTAATTCCTCTATTGTAAAAGGATGGATTCCGCTCTCCGTCAGGTTGTACTTCACTGTGTTTTCATACAGAGATTGAGTCCTTTCCAGTTCAAAGATTTCAATTTTCATGATAACCTCTCTATGCTCCCTTCCGCCAAAGAAAAATTCTTATCTTTATTGATTCCTTTTCAGGGCTAATGCTTCGTACACGGCTTTTGAGATTTGGATGTCCTGAACAGCCACTCCGGTCAAATCGGCCACAGTCGTTTGCTCATCAGAAGACCTCTGCAGCTTTGTATCCTGGATGACATTTCCCAATTCAAAAATATTTTTTTCTTCGATCAAGCCCGCCTTCAAGGCCACGGAGATTTCTCCCCGGGATTGACACTGGCTGATACTGTCCACCACAACGATATCCGCATTCCGGAGGATTTCAGGGTCCAGCTCGTTTTTCTCTGGCGTATCCGAACCCATGGCTGTGATATGCGTCCCTTTCCTGATTTGTTCCGCTTTCAACAAAGGAGCTCTGGAGGGAGTGGCGGTAATGATCAGATTGCAGGACGAGGCTATTTCATCCGCATCCAGAGTTGTTTGGACTTTAAAACCGAGAGGCTCCATGTCTTTTTTGTAAGCTTCCAATTCCGCTTGATCCAATCCCCAGACAAAAGCGTCTCTGCAGTCGACGATGGGTTTGAGATACTCAAGCTGCATCCGGCCCTGGATCCCGGCGCCGAGGATGCCGATGCAGTGGACGTTTTTCGGGGCGAAATACTTGGCCACCACGGCTCCAGCTGCGGCAGTCCGCACATTGGTCAGATGGGCCTCATCGAGAAGGATACAGGCCAGCTCACCTGTTTTTTGCTTGAAGACCAGCATGAGACCGGTGCCTGTCGGGAGGTTGAGCTTGACATTCTCGTAGAAACCGGAAGCGATTTTTATGACATAGTATTCATCGTCGAGTATGTATCCGTATTTGATATGGACATCTCCAGGTGGGTGGTCAAAAAGCATTTCCCCGACCGGAGGGACCACGGCTTTACCTTTTGAATAGGCAATAAATCCTTCTTCGACAGCGCTGAGTGAATCTATGTTTTCTAATACAGCTTTGATTTGAGTCAGGTTATAGATCTCAGTCATTTTCTTTGGCACTTGATAGGAGGACTTCTTTCAATGTGTCGAGCGTGAGCTTTGATCCACTGATGATCAGAACGACATTTTTCCCGTTGAATCTCATTTTTTTCTTCAGAAAGGACGCCACAGAAAGAGCACCTGCGCCTTCGATGAGCATGAAGTGTTTTTCTAAAAACAGTTTCATCGCTTCTTTGATTTCTTCCTCTGAAACAAGAATGAAATCATCCACGTATTTCTTGCAGATGTCAAACGTGATGGCGCCTTGTTCGATCCCACCCGCCGAACCATCCGAAAGTGTGGGTTGGGATTCCATTTCGAGAATCTTTCCGGCTTTGATGGATTCATACATGACCGCGGAATTTTGGGGCTGGCAGCCGATGATTTCGATTTTTTCGTTTAGGGATTTAAGGTATCCGGCGATTCCGGAAATCAAGCCTCCTCCGCCGACAGGGACAAGTAAAGCATCGATCCTCTCAACCTGTCTCATCAGTTCGATCCCGATTGTTCCATGGCCGCCGATGATCTTCAAGTCATTATAAGGGGGGATGTATTTTAAACTGTTTTTCACAGCCTCTTTTATAGCGTGCTCTTCAGTTTTGACACAATCCGTTCCAAAGAATTTAAGAACCACATCATAATATTTCAAGGCATCCACTTTTGCCTGGGATGTGTGGCCAGGGAGATAAATGATCCCTCTGAGCCCCAATTTTTTAACTCCATGCGCAAACGCAGCACCATGGTTTCCAGATGAAGCTGTTACCAGTATGGTTTTCCTTTCTTTTTTAGAGAGAGAGAGGAGTTTGTTCATGGTGCCCCGCAGCTTGAAAGAACCTGTCATTTGCAGGTTTTCCAGTTTGAGATAGACATTGCAGTCTCCCTCCTGGCTGAAAAAAGGTGAGTGTTCGGCGGGAGTTTCTCTGATGTATTTTCTGATTGCTTTTTCCGCTCTTTCCGCTTCTTTTTTCAGGTCGATGTTTTCTAGCTGATCTGGTTCTTCTGCTTTTACTCCAATCTTTCCCTCAGTTTTTTCTTCTTTTCTTTCTACTACATCTATTTCTATAACATCTCTCTTTATAACATCCTTTTCTCTTACATCGACTTTTTCAACGTCCTCCACTTCCTGTTCGTGCACTAAAGATAATTCTTCTTCTTTCTCTTCTGCTCTTTCCTTTTCTTCGTCTTCTTTGACCTGCCTATCTTCTTCTTTTTCTTCTCTCCTCTCTATTTGTGCTTCCTCGTTTTGTTCCTGCTCAGGTTCGTCCACTCCCTCATCTGGCTCTTTTGGCTCTTGCACTTGTTCGTGTATGACTTTGACTGTTTCCTCTGCTGTCAGTACTGGTTCTTCTAGTTTTTGTTCCTGTTCTCGCTCTTCTTCTTTTTCTACGACTCCTTCCTTTTCACTCTCTTCAATTTCCTGTTTTTGGGCCTCAACGGATTCATCATAATCTAAAACTTTTTCCTCTACTTCCTCCTCTTCTTCCTCTTCTTCCTCTTCTTCCTCTTCCCATTCTTCTAATTCCTCCTCCTCCTCCTCTACTTCTTCCTCCTCGTTTTCTAACTGATCTTTTTCATCTGACTCTGGAGGTTCTTCCTCATCATGGATGGATGGATCTTTTTCATCATTGTCTTGAAGCTCTTTTTTGCAGACGTCTGAGTAATCTTTTTCGTTCATTTTTTGACTTCCTTTCCCCATTCGTAAAACCTGATTTATTCATAAAATCTGTCGACATCTTTTTCGTCCTTCAAAAAAGGGGATAATCCCCATTTTCTTAAAGTCGACATCTTTTACACTTCGTGCGAGCCGATCTCACCGCATCTACTTCGTTACAGCACAATTGCGGTGGACGACCACAGCTTCATGCGCTGTGCCTCGTATCTACGGCAACCTCAACTCGTGAATAAATCATGTCCCCTGAATTATTCATAAAATCTGCCGACACCTTTTTCATTCTTCAAAAAAGGGGACAGTCCCTCTCTTTTTAAAATAAGGACTGAAAGGGATAGTTTACATTTTTTGTAAGTCGGCATCTCTTTCCCTTCGTGCGAGCCATTCTCACCCCATCTACTTCGTTACAGCCCAATCGCGGTGGATGATTATGTCATCACGAGCGAACGAATAGAGTGTGGTGATCTCATCATGCCTCGCCACCAGCATGAGATTGCCGCTGTCGCTTCTCTCCTCGCAACGACGTTTCCGGCAACCTCGACTCATTAATAACTCAGGTTAATAATTTAAGTCAACCTCAGGGAAAGTATGGCAGGATTTGCCGTTCTAATCAAGTCTTTAATTGGATTTGAAAATCTGACTGGACAAAAACATTTGTCCATGCTTTATTCTTCCAAGATAAATTTGGAGATGTTTTCTGGGCTGTAATAGGTTAATTTTTAAGAAAGTTTTGCACCTATATCCCTCGAATGGTGGCTCCTTTCGGATATTCAATGGTGAACGCGATGATGATTTCTTTCTTTTCCTGGGGCTCAAGGGTCAGCGTCCATGTGAGAAGGCCCTTTTCGTCCTTCTTGGATGGGGATGGAGTGATTGCCTGGTCTTTTATTTCGATCTTGGTATTCTGGCTGATAGGAAGCTGGTCGAGGATTTCGATATTGACTTTATTCTTTCGCAGGTTTTGGATTGTTATCTTGTAGGCGAGTTTGATTCGCTCGTTTTTTCCCAAAAATCCGGGTGGGCTCGTTTCTTTTTTGGTGCGTTCGTGTTTGATCCTGATTTGTCTATCCTCGCCGAAGTACACCTTTGTTTCTTCATCTTTGGCGATGAAAGGAACTTTTGTCGAGCCTATGAAATCCTGGATCACGAACAGGTCAGCAGAACCTGAGAGGAGTGGGTAGGGAAGAGTATTGCGGAGTTTGGCCCTCAGGAATGCGGCTTGTTTGAGCTTGGGGACAGATATGTAATCATATTCCACTTCTATATTCTGAGTGTCTATCGGGACCTTGTGGGGCGATCCGTCACTTGGAATCTGGACATTCTTTTTTATGGCGAAGTTGAGATTGATGCCGGTTTCGACAATGCCGGCTGTGGCCATTTCCGCATCCATCATCTCTGCTTCTTCAAGAGGCGCCTCGGCCTTGGGCTCTTCGACACGTACGCCACTGACCACTCCACCTGCGACTCCTCTTGCGGCTTTCCTCGCCTGTTCAGGTCTTGGTACATAAAGGTCCAGAATCCAGGGATACAGCACAGGTGGATTTGTCGAGAGGGCAGGAGAGGCGGTGGAGAGAAGAGCCTTTGTGTTTTCCCAGTTTTCTCCGCTTCTCTGCTGGATATTCGCGGACATCGCGAATTCGATCTCTGAGGAATCGGGCAGAGCTCTCATCGTGTAGAGCGGGTTCCATCTGGCTCGCATGACCGTATACGAAAGGCTGAGCTTGAATTGACCTCCCCGCGCGACTTCCAGGATTACGTTTACCTTGCGGCTTTGTGTGGATTGCTGGGGTCTCATGGAATTCAACTTTTTTCTGAGAGCATCGAGTTTGACTTTCTGGTCTTTCAGAATCTGGTTTTGCTCAAGCATGGCTATTTTAATCTCTGAGAGTTTATTCCCCAAAAAGTTGAGGACCTTTTCCCAGCTCTGGGTATCTGGCTTTCCAAGCATGATTTCCTGGGAGGCTTGCGCGGCATTGGCCGATTCGATGGATTTGAGAAATTTTTCTTGGGTGTTGAGAACTTCTATCTTGTTTGTTGTTTTTCTCATTTCCAGCGTCAGGGCATCGATTTCAGCCTGGAGTTTCTTGACTTCCGGAAGGAGCGCGAACTCTAAATACTGAGTCGTTAAATCAAGGCCCACGACTTTGACGACTGCGGTTCCTTTTCCTGACACACGGAGCGAATTGGGAATTAAAGTCACCGGAAGATTCTCAAAGCTAACCGAATGCGTGCCAGAGCCTAAAGTCAGGTCTGCATCTCTGACAATGGTCGCCCGGTCAGGATAGATCGTTACAGAAGAGATGGAGCTTTTAACGGCAATTTCTTCCGAGAGGACCGTGCCTGTAAACAGCAGCAGGATGGTAATAAAAATCGGAAATTGTTTTTTGTTCATGATAACCTCCTTTATATTGAGGAGACAACTCTATTCATTTTTTCTCCCTTGAGGACTATATCGCTTTATTCCTATTATACAATTTATACAATCCGGTTGAGAGAATATTCCTTTTCACTCAAAAAAGCTTCACACGGAGTCATCCATGAATTAGCTTTCTCTCCATCTGCTACTGGTTTAGTCGCCGGGAACGATAGTCTTCCCCAATACTCTATGAGTTTTATGAGTTGACGTTTTTCATGATTTGAGAAGATGGATCGCACTTATCTCATGAAGAGTTTAACAATATTCCATAGTCCCAGGCAAGTCACTATCAGGACTATCAGAGTGCCGAGTATGTTCTGCCGCATATTATTAGCTAGCTGTTTCATTCTCTGTCTGTTATTCAACACAATGAGCAAAAAGATAGAAGCCACAGGCAGAACGATTCCATTCGCCGCCTGGGCAAAAACGATGACAGCCAGAGGTTTCAGGTTCAGGCTGGAAACGATGAAACCAACAACAATGACTCCAAGCCAGACTCCCTTGAACTTTTTCGAATCTGGCCCTCCTTTCCAACCCAGGACACCGGAAGAGGCGAAAGCCGCGGCATACGGCGCTGTCAGGGCGGAACTCATCCCCGCAGCGAAAAAACCCAGGCCGAACAGGAAATTGGTGAATGTGCCGAACAGGGGTTTGAGCTGTTGGGCCAGTTGAACCCCATCCTCCGGAGTCAACCCTTTCTCATAGAAGGCCACAGCCGACGTCATAACTATTGAGATGGAGATGATTCCGCCGAGTGTGATGGAGAGAAGCAGATCTTTTTTAACTTTTTTAAGGTCGGCCACTGTGTTCCACTTTTCTTTAACCGCTGCGGAATGAAGAAAGAGATTGTAGGGGACCACAGTCGTCCCGACGAGAGCGAGGATAAGGTAGAGAGAATTATTCGGGAAAGAAGGAACCATCCCTTTCAGGAGCGACAGAAGATTGGGTTTGATGATGATGAGAGTTGTGAGAAAGGACACACTCATCAAAAACACGAGAAAGATTAAGAGTTTTTCCACCAGCTTGTATTTTCCCAGGCCCAGAATGAGAACGGCGAGCAAAGAGATGAGGGCAACCCAGTATTTATGAGGAATGGATGTGACCGTCTCCAGCCCAAGAGTGCCGCCGATGATGTTCCCGGCTTCATAAGCGGCACAGCCGAAAGTGATCGAAGAGAGCGTGAGGACGATGAATACAGTCCTGGTCACGCGGCTCTGCGGAAATTCTCTGAGTGATTGGGCGAGGTCATGGTTGGAGCCTAAGCTGAGCCTTCCTGTCATTCCCTGGAGGATGATCGTCGTGACTGTGGCAAAGACGAGCGCATAAATCAGTGCGTAGCCAAACTGTGCACCGGCCAGCGAGCAAGTCGTTACTGTCCCTGGTCCGATGAATGCGGCTGTGACCAGGAAGCCCGGACCATAAGAGGATTTTTTATTTTTTTCGGCCATATCCACCGCCTCCAGGAGTCTCCACACGCAGCAGGTCTCCTGGCTGGACCTTTATGTTGCATTTGGATTTTAAATGGATCTTTTTTCCTTTGGAGATAAGAGTGTTCCTTCCTTTTTTTCCGTTTTCTCCCCCTCGGACTCCGTAAGGGCTGAATGTCCGGCGTTCGGATATGATCGTGACTTGAGCAGGGACGGGGAATTCGTATTCGCGGATGATCCCTTCGCCTCCTTCATGCAGGCCTTTTCCTCCTGAGCCTCTGCGGAGGCTGTATTTCTTGATCTTCAGCGGAAGGTAATTCTCGAGCGCCTCCAGAGGCGTGTTGAGAGAATTTGTCATGTGAGTATGGACTCCGCTGATGCCGGAAGAGTCAGAGCCCGCTCCCATTCCTCCTCCGATTGTCTCGTAATAGGCAAAGCTTCGCTCTCTTGTGGGATCATAACCGCCAAAAGCCACGTTGTTCATCGTGCCTGAGCTGGCTGCCGGGATTTTTTCAGGAATGGCTTTAGAGAGTGCACCGAGGAGCACATCCACGATCCGTTGGGACGTTTCCACATTCCCTCCGGCTGTAGCGGCCGGATGCTGGGCGTCAAGGACCGATCCTCGACGAGCGATGATCTTGAGCGGCCTCATCAGACCCGTGTTGAAAGGAATGTCTTCTTCAACAAGGCAGCGGAAGACATACAGAACCGCGGAGGTGGTGACAGCGAAATTGGCGTTCACGCTACCCTGAACCTGACTGGATGACGAGCTGAAATCGATCGTGGCTTCATCCTTCTGGATGATTATCTCGACACCGATTTTAACGGGTTCATCCGTGATGCCGTCATCATCCATGCAGTCGGAAAAAGAAAAAGTGCCGTCAGGAATATTCTTTATGGTTTCTCTGAGTATTTTTTCTGTATAAGCCGGAATCAGACGTGTATAGTGGAGTATCTTTTTCAGTCCATACTTATTTATGATCTCCTCTAACCTCTGTTTTCCTTTCTCGTTGGCCGCGATCTGGGCAAGGAGGTCTCCCTGCCGCTCTTCGGGGGTCCGGACATTGGCCAGGATCAGGTCTAGGATTTCTTTTCTTAATTTACGCTTCTGGATGAGCTTCACAGGTGGGATAATCATCCCCTCCTGAAATATCTCTGTGGCCAGAGGCATGGAGCCGGGAGTCATCCCTCCGACATCCGAGTGGTGAGCGCGGTTGGCGACAAAAAAGACAAGCTTTCTATCGACAAAGACGGGGGAAATGCAGGTGATATCCGGGAGGTGAGTCCCTCCTTTATAGGGGTCGTTAAGGATCACTAAATCTCCTTCTTCAAAATCGACGGCTTGGAGAGAGGCCTGCACAGAGAGAGGCATGGCTCCGAGGTGAACCGGGATGTGAGAACCCTGAGCAAATGTTTCTCCCTGCTGATCAAAGAGGGCGCAGGAAAAGTCTTTTCTTTCCTTGATGTTAGGCGAGAGTGAGGTTCGTCCCAGCACAGCTCCCATTTCCTCAGAGACCGAGACGAACAGATTCTTGAACAGCTCGAGCTCGATAGGGTCGAATTTATCCATGCGGTTTGTCATTCCTTTGAATGATGAGGTTTAAAAAGCCATCCACCACCAATGCGTAATCAGGAGGAAGAAATGTGGTCGATTCAGCATCCACAATCAAGGCCGGGCCTTTTATCTTGTTTCCGGGAAAAAGAAAAGCTCTGTCGAATACCGAAGCCCTGTATGATTTTCCTTGGTAATGAAGGGCTTGTTTTTTTATCAATGCCTTCTCCGGATTCGGTCCTTGGAGAGGCATTTTTTTCAGCTTGATTTTTTTCCCTGCGCCCACAGATTTGACACGAATGTTGACGATTTCAACGAGTCTCTGTTCATGATGGTAAGAATAGAGTTTTCTGTGGGCCTTATGAAAATCGGAGATAAAAGAGAATGTGCGAGTGCTCCAGGAAAGATAAGGGAGAGTGATTTCATAAGACTGACCGAAATACCTGAGGTCAAGGAAAGGAGAGATGCGGATATCTTGTTCGCTGAATCCATCTTTTTTCATTTCCTCGAAGGCTCTTTGTTCCAATTCCATGAAGTGTTTTCTCAGCTCTTCTTTGGACAGCTCTTCTGCTGTTTTCAGGATAGACTTTGAGTAGTCCTTGATTGAATCAGCCAGGAGAAGACCCATGGCTGAGAGAACACCTGCATTCTTGGGCACGACGACTCTGGGCATTTTCAGGCTGGATGAAATATCCGCCGCATGCATTCCGCCTGCTCCTCCAAAGGAAACCAGGGAGAAATTCCTGGGGTCAAAACCTTTTTCGATGGATATCACCCGGATGGCCTTTTCCATATTGGCATTGGCGATCTCGATGATCCCTTCCGCTGTTTCGGTGACTGATTTCTTGATCTTCTTAGCCAGGCGTTCCAGGGCGCTGCGGCTTCTTGCGGGGAATAATTTCATTTTTCCCCCGAGGAAGAATTCGGGAACCAAACGGCCTAAAACCAGGTTGGCGTCTGTGACAGTCGGGAGGCTTCCCTGACCGTAACAGGCTGGCCCCGGGTCAGCGCCTGCGCTTTGAGGGCCGACACGAAGAGAACCACCTTTGTCCATGTAAGCAATCGATCCTCCGCCGGCACCGACTGTGTGGATGTCGATTATCGGGATGCGCAGCGGAAAGTCCCCCACCAGACTCTCATTCGTCCTCCTGATTTCCCCGTCAACCAGGGATACATCAGAGGAGGTCCCTCCCATGTCAAATGTGATGATATTCTTGAATCCTGCGGCTTTTCCGACCTGGAAGGCTCCCACGACTCCTCCGGCCGGACCGGAGAGCGCTGTTCGTATCGGTTCTGATTTGGCTTTAGCCGGAGAGATGTAGCCCTCGTTGGACTGCATGATGCGGAGCTCTGCACTCCGCATCTTTTTCTCCAAATCCTCCAGATATCGGCTGATGACAGGCATGAGATAGGTATTCACTGTTGTTGTCGCTGTTCTCTCGTATTCCCGGTGTTCAGGCAGGATGTCGCTTGAAGCAGAAAAGAGGAATTTATTTCTCCTCAGTTCTTTTGAAATCATTTTTTCATTGGAGGGATTGGCGTAAGAGTTAATAAGAGATAGGGCGACGGCCTCAACGTTCAATTTCTTGATTTTCTCCAGGATTGCTCGGAGTTCAGCTTGGGAGACTTTTTTCTCGATTTTTCCTGATGCCGACATTCTTTCATCGATTCCGAAACAGAAACGGCGGGGCAGGAGGAAATCCCGTCGCTCACCTTTGAGCCTGTAAAGCTCACGCCTTGTCTGACGTCCGATAAAGAGTATGTCCTCGAATCCTCTGGTTGTGATGAGAGCGATCCGCCCGCCTTTCCGTTCGAGGAGTGAGTTTGTGGCGACAGTAGTTCCATGGATGACAAGTGTAGAGCGTCCGAGAAGTTCCTGAATTCCACTGAGAATGGCAAGGGATGGATTATGGGGTGTTGAAGGAAGCTTCTTTATTTCAACTTTTCCATCGGAATAAACAACAAAATCTGTGAATGTACCTCCTGTGTCGACTCCGATTTTCACTGCCTTCATCAAGGATATATTTATCTTCAAGCCTGGAACAAAGTCAAGCGATATAAGAAAGAATAGATTCCAAAAGCATGATTCTGAAATATTGTTTTGGACAAGAAATTGATGCTTGAACTTTATTTAATTTTCTGATTATAATAATGACTCGAAATAATAATAACTGGGAAAATTTGCATTAAAAAAAAGGGAATTAAACATGCCTGTCTTTTACAAATGTAAGATTTGTGGAGAAAAGCACCCCTCGCCGGTGGCTTACACTAAAGAGTCACTCGATTCCAGTACCATTACAGGACAAACGTTCAAGTGTCCCAACACAGGACAAGCGGCAAAATACGACCTCATTGATTTATTCTGGGAAGAGAAAGATAGGAATAGATTTTAGGAAGAAAAGGGGATTTTCTCTTTTCTATTTATAGGTACTGTGCTTTTTCGTTCCCTGCCTTCACCTCTGGAATACCATGGTTAGCGTCTTTCCAGAGGTTAGGAAATCTCAAGTCGTGTTCAATCCTTTTATTTCTTGGCTGTCTTCCCAAATATCTTCCAGACGCGTGACTATTATTTCTTTTTCTTCATCCTTTCGTCGACAATCTTCTTGAATTTTTCGTAGAGCCTGGTCTGCAAACTGGTCATAGGGATGAGTTTGCCCCTGATGATGACCGTTTCTACCCGAGAGCGTCCCTGTATGGGGCTGCCAGTCCAGATCACAACGTTGGCAGTCTTACCCTCTTCCAGAGAACCAACCTCCGATTCCATGCCGAGGATTCGTGCTGGATTGATAGTCAGAGCTTCCAGGGCTTTCTTCTCCTGCAATCCATGGGCCACAGAGATTGATGCAGGCGTCGGCATGTCGCGCACGTTGCGATTTCCAGGACCCCATCCGCCCGGGTCAAAGGCAAACAGGATGCCTTTTTCCGCTAAAACCGCTGCTGTGTGATAGTTCAGGTCAAAAGGCTCCCAGCGCCTGGGGATACCGGTCGTTCCAGCCCAAATAACCGGGATGTTTTCTTTGGCAATGCGGTCGGCGTATTTAAGAATTCCTGAGCTCGCTCGGATGATTCCTTGGAGTTTATACTCCTTGATGATTTCAAGAGCATTGCGAATAGTGACCTCATTAGAGGTGATAAAAATGACAGGCACTTTCCCAGTGACCACTGGTACGAGAGCCTCCATCTCCAGGTTCCGTTTGGCAAGGCTTTCCTTGTCTTTCTTATCCTTTTTACTTTTTTCTTTTTGACTCTTCTTGGCTGCCTCGCTCTGCTTTTTGGCATACTCCTTGGCCTGGTCGAACTTGGTCCGCAAAAAAGAGACGATTCCTGGCTGAGTAGATGGGTACTTGTTCTGCTCTCTGGCACCCATGTTGATGATTTGGGAGACATAGCGTTTGGCCACCATTTTGTCAGCCAAATCTCCTTCCAGGTGAAGGACCACAGATTTGCCATTGATCACACTCCGGGTTCCGCTCACTGTCTGCACGGTCGTGACTCCCCCCAGGCGTGTAACCTCAATGCATTCATCCTCCGGATTGATGGCATCATAAGGGTCCATATGGGGTGTGGAAGTCCCGACTTCATCGGTGTCGTTACCTGCACCAGGATAACCGGTCACCCCAACCGCGGTCATCACTGCCACTAGTCCGGGATACACATATTTTCCCGACGCATCGATGACCTTGGCTCCTGCTGGAGCTTGGATACGCGTGCCGATCTTGATGATCTTTCCGTTTTCGATCAGGAGGTCGCCAATAGTGTTTGTGCCACCTTTCACGGGAACGATGGTGCCGTTTTTGATCAAAATCGTATCGGCAGCCGCGATTACTTCTACTCCCGCAAACAGGATAAAAACCACAAGGACAATGTGTGTGATTCTTCTCATCGGCTTCCTCCTTTTGAGGTGACACTTTCTTTGCTATAATCAAAGAAGATTTCTCCTTCGATGATAGTCATCAAGCATTTGGTGGTCGTGTCCAAAGGATGCTTGTCAAAGACCGCGATGTCTCCATCCTTCCCTTTTTCCAAGCTTCCGATGCGGTCGCCAAGCTCTAGAGACTCTGCCGGATTCAAGGTGATCATTTTGAGTGCTTCGTTTTCCGGGATATCGGTATACTTCAGTACCTTGGTGGCCATGCGGAAAAGGTAGCGGCCTTCGACAGGGCTGTCGGAGTTGATGACGATTTTAACGCCGGCGTCATGCATGATTTGCATGCCATACGGGCAGCCATCATAGGCCTCCTCCTTGAATCCCCACCAGTCGACCCAACCTCCGTAGAAGACGTCTGCTTTGGCCATGATGTCTGCAACCTTATAACCATCGATGCAGTGGCTCAACTGCAAAAGATCGATGTCGAATTCCTTGCAGAAATTGATGATCCAGACGATTTCATCCGCGCGGTAGGCGTGGCAGTCGATGCTGAGCTTTTTCTCCAGCACCATCTTCAAGGTCTCCATCCTCAGGTCTTTTTTGGGAGGAGTCAAATCCTTTTTTCCAGAGGCTTTGTCCTTTTCGTACTTATCCCATTTCGCCTTGTATTCTTTGGCTTCAATAAACACTTTACGGGCGACATAAGCATTTCCCATTCGTGTTGAAGGGGTTCGTTGTCTGCTGCCGTAAACGCGCTTGGGATTTTCGCCCAAGGCCATCTTGAGCTGCTGGCGGACTCCTGGGATAATCAGTTCTTCCACCGGTCGGTCATATTTCAGCTTGATGGTGACGTTCACGCCTCCGATGACATTGGCACTCCCATGCATGGTCTTTACGGTGGTCACTCCGCCGGCCAGGGTTTTCCGGATGGAATCCGCCCCCGGCTCCAGGGCTTCCCACATCCAGATCTGGGGCGTGACCGGGTCAGTGGCTTCATTCACATCGGTCAGGCCGATATGTGAATGGCTGTCGATAACACCGGGCATGATATACTTCCCGGTGACATCGATCACTTTGACCCCGCTAGGGATTTTGACATTCTTTCCTATAGCCGTTATCTTGCCGTTCTGGATAACGACGGTGCCGTTTTCGATCGTGCCATCTGTGATTGTCAGAATCGTGCCGCCTTTTAAAGCAAGATCCTGAGCCCAAATACAGTTGGCCGTCACAACTAATGTGGCCAGTATCACGATGAATCTTTTGCTCATATTTACCTCCTTTCTATTTTTTTCCAAGCAGCTCCTCGAAAGGTCTCTGCCGGCTGGACTTATCCATAAAATATTTCTTTATTGGAGTAGCTGTAGAATTCTTTGATTTCTAGGGTCTTTCAAGAATTGATCGAATTCGATGTAGTATTCCGCCGGATCATAGGCCACAAAAGCTTTAACTGGGATATTTTCCAAGGCTTCTAAAGAATCCTTTATTTGGACTCCCTTTGCCTCTAAACTCGTATACCACTCGTCGATCTGGTCTGTCAGGAAAGAGACATTAACCGCCTTTTTTGGGGTGAACCGGTGCAGTCCCTGCGCCTCATCGACGAGTCCTATAAAACCTGAACGTGAAGAGGAATAAACTTTGGCAAAGCCCTGATCAACCAGGAGTTTCGAGCCAAAATTATCTTCATAGAAAGCCTGGGCTTCCGGGATATCCCGGTAGTAAAGCCATATAATATTGGCCATGATGCCGAGATTATCTGGACGGAA
>JABAOF010012763.1_pt2 | contig 15239 bp, 15 predicted proteins | sample 7062171 | NCBI WGS metagenome assembly JABAOF01 (sample SAMN14538628, study PRJNA623070) | marine sediment metagenome | biome: marine biome [ENVO:00000428]; feature: marine pelagic biome [ENVO:01000023]; material: deep marine sediment [ENVO:00002113] | place: India: Gulf of Khambhat ...
TCAAAAGGTCGGGGAGAAATTCTCGATGATGAAAAGAAGAATATGCCCTTGACCTTGGAAGGCAGGGTAGCCAGAGTCTCGGACATAATCGCCTACGTCAATCATGATATAGACGATGCAATAAGAGCTGAAGTCATAAAAGAAAAAGATATTCCTTCACATCTTGTCAAAGTTTTAGGCGACTGGCATGCTTCCAGAATCGATAGAATGGTTGAGGATGTGGTCAATGCTAGTTTAAAGGCAGATTTGGAGAAGATTGCCATGAGTGAAGAAATACAAAAAGCCATTACTGCTCTTCGCGATTTCTTGTACGAAAAAGTCTATTTCAATCCCCGGGCAAGACCTGAAATTGAAAAAGCGCAGAAAATAATTACAGATCTGTATGAATATGTTCTTAATAATCCAGAGCATTATATAAAATCCTATCCTCAGGGCGATTCTTTAGAGAAAAGGGCAGGGGATTTCATTGCTGGGATGACAGACCGTTATGCCTTGGGCTTGTACGAGAAGATATTCTTCCCGAGTTCTTTGCCCAGCCTGTAAAAGTATAGAAATCATACACTGTCATATACATAGGACAGAATAGGTCCGCTATTCCGTATAAATTCCCAGGTTTTTTTGGCATATTTTTTGCAATAATATCTTGAGAGGAGAAAATTCGTCGCTTAAATTGCAAATAATTGGTATATACTAATCAAGAAGTTGGCATATAATAATTTTATATCCTGGAAAAAATAAAAGGGAAAAGTAAAATGAAAAAATCATTTCTTACTTTTTTAGTTTTTATCTTAATCAGCCTTGGCATTCTTTATGGACTCAATAAACAGCAGAAATCCCTCCAGCCAGAAGAGCATGAAGTCCTGGTTCGGTTGGTTCTGGTTGATGTCATCGCTGTCGACAAAAAGGGAGATTTTGCGACTGATTTAACAAAAGATGATTTTGAAATTTATGAAGATGGCAAAAGAATACCGATAGATTCCTTAGAATTGATTAGTTTGAAAGAGCCAGAATTTGAGATTCCGGAAATAGAAGAGATAAAAGTAACCGATGTTCCAGGACGAAAAAAGCGCTTTTTCGTCATTTTTGATTCCATAAACACTATAAAGAGAATGCTCGATAGAAGTAGGAATCGGATAATCGAGAAGCTCGTTTCTTTGGTTAAATTGGGGGAGGAGATCATGATTCTCGAACTGGATGATAAGAAAGGGATGAATATCCTCCAACACTTTACTTCAGATGAGGAACTCATTGCTCAGGCAGTGAATAAAGCTTCTGGAAATATCTGGATTGAAAAATCATCTGAAACGCTCTCTACACCGGGTATTCTCTTACGTCCTGAATCGGGAAAGCATCAAAGATCCGATACCGCTATATCAAGGTTCCAGGAATTCTCCAGGTATGCTTACCAATTCGAAACGCGGGTAAGGTTTGAAAAAACAATTAACAGCTTACTGACTCTTTTAAACATGATTAAGGATTATCCGGGCAGAAAACCTGTCCTGTATATCAGCGGGGGAATGCCGGCACTTTCATTCGAGGAGCTTTATTCAAGCAGAAATATAGACGTAGCCATCGCCCGCTCTGAAGTAGCAGCATCCAAGGTATTAGACCCTTTTAGAGTTCTACAAAAATCTGGCCGCAGGGGAGGGCAGAGTATCATTAACGACCTTATTCATTTTGCCAACAGCCATAATATCACCTTTTACAGCCTTGATCCGGATAATTACTTAAAATATGTTCTCCCCGATATCGCCTTTGATAATTTTCCGAGGCAAGTAGACGTTGCCGAGATAAAGTTGAATGAATTGACAAATTTAAAATTTTTAGCGCTCGATACTGGGGGCGAAGCTATGCACGGCGCTAATAAATTTGAATATTTCCAGAAAATCATCGATAGAGATTTGACTTATTATTATGAATTGAGCTATTACCCGGAGAGAGATAAAGTTGACGGAAAGTATCATAAAATTAAGGTTAAAGTAAACAAACCGGGAATAAAAATCCGTTTTCGCAAAGGATATTATGATTACTCCGATGAACAAAGAGAATCGCTCATTTTTGCCTCTGCTTCTTACAATCCTTCTCTGTTTAATCAAATACCATTTGATGCTCGAGTAGTCCCGTTCATCAACAGAAAAAATGAATGCATCCTTTGGATGAATCTCGCTTTGCCTGTGCAAGAATTGATTCTTGGAGATAGCGATGCTCGTGAAATGAAAATCCTGAAATTAAATATGTGGGTTGAAGACATAAAAAAAGAAGATACTTTCAGTACTCAGGTTAACATTCCTTTTGTGCTTACGCCTTCTTTCCGCGATAGATTGAAGAATTCAAAATATTTTGGCTATAACACGCGCTCGCAAAGATTGAAATTAAAAAAAGATAAATACCGCGTGATCTTTGCTCTTTATGATGAAAGCCGAGGTGAGATAGGGACTGTAGAACAAATGTTGGACATGCCATCATTGAAGGACGAGAAAGATCCAAGAGTCATCAGTGCTATTTTCGGGCAATTGGTTGAAAGCAAGAAAGGAGGAATCAAGCCTTTTTCAATCTCACAGCAGGATGGTACTCTTCAAGTCTCACAATTCAAGTTTTATCCTCTAGGGTTGAATCAATTTAAACGGAGAAAGGATATCTCCCTATTCTTGCAGGTCTATTCTCCGCAGAAGAAGGTAGCTTTTAAGCCTCGATTTTCTCTTATACAAAACAGCAAAGAGCAAGGAATCTTGCTTTCAGAAGTCATGGATGAATCTTTTAATAAAAAAGCAGGGATTTGGAATGTCGTGTTCAAGCTTAATTTTGAAGGCTTCTCTGAGGGAGATTATACTCTAAGAATAGGATTAACCGATTCTTCAACGAACCAGGGAATAGAGAAAAAGCTCCAAATAAAAATTCTATAAGACTTTACTTTTTTCTTCTTACTTCTCGATTATTTCTTTAAGAAACTTTATAGCTTCTTCATTTTTGGATTGACTAATAAGGGAAACCAAATGTTTCTTCAATTTCGCATCCTCTTCTTTCCTGGCTATCTCGATTAGTATATGAATAGCCTTATCGCTTTTGTTTTCTCCGATAGAGAAAATTATTCTTTGCTTGATCTTAATGTCATCTGTCTTAGAGTACATATCTGAAAGTATATCCAACATCTCATCATCTTTTGCGTCTCCCAGCATGAGGATAGCTCTTTCTCTTGCTTTCATGTCTTTATCGTTCTTAGCAATATCAATCAATTTATCCCTGGCTTTTTTATCTTTGAATTGAGCAATGTTTAAGATTAATCGCTCTTTGTGCTTGAGATCAGTCGTGCTGTCATAAAGCTGAATACATATATCAAGCATTTCCTTTTCTTTGCTCATTCCGAGCCAGAGGATAGCTCTTTCTCTTGCTTTCATATCCTTATCGTTTTTCGCTATATCGAGCAGTTTATTTCTAGCTTTTTTATCTTTACTTTGCCCGATGGCAAGAATCAGGCGTTCTTTGAGCTTTGGATCTGAGGTGCTATTGTAAACTTGAATAAGCGTATCAAGGATTCCTGCTTCTTTTCTCATTCCGATCATAAGGATGGCCCTTTCACGTGCTTTCATGTCTTTGTCGTTTTTGGCAATGTCCATAAGCTTATTCAGCGCCTTTTTATTCTTATTTTGGGAGATAGAGAGAACTATTCTTTCTTTTAGCTTGCTATCAGTGGTTGTGTCGTAGGCTTTAATTAGAGCATCGAGCGCTTGCTCTTCTTTTCTCGTTCCGAGCCACATGATCGCCCCTTCTCTGACTTTTTTATCTGGGTCCTTGGTTGCCAGGTGGACCAAGAGCGGAAGGAATTTTGGATGGTCAGACTGGCAGAGAATAAGCAGCGCCCGCTCTCGAAGCTTCGGGTCCGCCTTTCCCCTGACAATTTTTTCAAGAATCGGGAATGCTTCTTCCTCATCCATGTTCAAGAGCGCATTCAAGGCAACAAGTTTAACTTCTGTTTCCGGATCGACTTTTTCGACGGTGTCTTTTTCAGTTACGATTGTTACGTGCGCGGTATCCCCTTCCACTTCCACATCGACAATGACATTGTCTATGTATGTTTTATATTCAGCTAATCCTTTTTTGTACAAATCTTTTGCCAGATTGATCCTGAGTATTTTGGCATCGTCTACCCATGTGCTCTTAGAATATTCATCAATAAGACGATTGAGGCTTTCTAGGGCTTGCTTCTGAATTCTGAGCTGAAGGTCAAGGTTTAGATCAAGAGCGAGTTTATACTTGCTGTAGGCAAGCCAGTAAAGAGAATCATCCAGGTAATCACTTTTTTGATATTTTTCAATGATTTCGTTGAGTTTTTCGATCGCTTTTTCCCATTCTTTCGAATAAATATATTGTTTGGCTTTCTCGTAGATTTCACGGGTTTTCTCGTAGGTCTGGCGGGCTTTTTCATAGGCAACGCGATCCTTCTCTTTTTGCTGGGAAAAAAGGAAAGCACCCAAGACGAGCATTAAAACTAAAAAAAGCGAGATGGATTTTATGTTTTTCATTTTTTATCTCCTTAGATTTTTTGTAAGATTTCCAACTTGAAAAGAATCTCTCGTTCATGAATTAATTCCTTAATTAAAGATGGAGTCTGTCTGTCTTCTTTTTTAAGGTTTGAAATCTCTTTTAAAACGATGTCCACATCATCGAGAAGCCGGGCTAGTGTCGGGTCAGTTTTAGTCACAATGCTTTTCAAAAGAATGTTCTGGATAAGAAGATTATGGGCTACTTCTTTGTCCATAAGTATTGTTTCTTCAGCTTTTTCTGAAGAGGTGAAGTTGGCATATTCGACCAGAACTGGTTTTAGCTCCTCAAAGTATTCCTGCAGGGTGAACTGGATAGAGCTGGGGGACAAGCCTTGTTCGTCCTGAACTTGCTGGCCCTGGAAAAACAAGAATCTTCCGATGATTGCTCCCAGGACAAAAACGAGAAGAAGGGCCGCGGCCGCATACGCCCAGCGGGGAAAGAAAAAGTAGCTTTTTTGGTGCGCTGGCTTTTTGTGTATGTCGGCGTCTATTTCCCTCCAGCATTTCTCCCAGTTTGCCTCAGGTATCTCCCGTTTACTTTTATCCAGTTCTTTAAAAACCTTTTTTGTGTAAGCGAAATCTCTGGAACATTCTCGGCATTCATTGATGTGGTTCTCTAACTCTGCTCTTTCTTTCTCGTCGAGTTCACCGTAGAGATGGAGAATGATTTTTTCTTCATATTTTTTGCATTTCATATTTATTCTCCAAAATCAGGCCTTTAAGGTGTGTTTTCATAGCTAATACTCCTCGAAATAGTTGCCTTTTTACGCTCCCCTCAGAACAATCCAGGTATTCTGCGATTTCTTTTGTAGTTAATTGTTGGTAGTGTTTGAGGATGAAGATAATTCTTTGCTGGCCTGATAGTTTATCTAAGGTTTGATCTATCTTTTCCCGAATTTCTCTCTGAACACTGGTATTTTCGGGATTTGAGTCTATATCGGTGGATGTTACGTTCTCTAAATTATTCATAATCAAGTCTTTCTCTTTTCTAGTTTTATTTCGTCTTAAGTAATCAATGCTGCAGTTGATGCCGATCCGACAGAGCCATGGAATGAAGCTGTTTCCATCTTGAACATTGAACCTGTGCAAAGAGTTGTAGGCTTTTATGAATGTTTCCTGGATTATGTCCTCGGCATCTTCAGAATTTTTTACATACTGATAAGCAAGAGAAAAGATTCTTTTCTTATTTTCTTCGAACAAGATTCTCATTGCTTCCCTGTTTCCCTCTTGGGCCTGCTTTATTACAGTTTCCTCTTTCATATCATTTATGTGTAAAGGTACATTTTTTCTCTTTTATATATCAAAACGCAAAAAATTTCATTTTCGTTGACCAAAAAAGTGATAAAAAAGGGGGACAAAAAAGGGGGACAGGCTACTTTTTTTTATCTGTTACCTGCTTCCAAACTCTCAAAAAATTACCTCCCATGATTTTCCTGATGTCTTCGTCAGAATAGCCTCTTTTTTTCAATCCTTTTGTGATTTTGGGATAATCTTGAGCCCCGCGTATTCCAACGGGGGAAGGAGCGCGAGGATACATGTCTGCACCGAGCCCGACATGGTCTACGCCCGCAATTTTTACAGCATGCTCGATATGATTAAGGACATCTTCAATCGTGGGCAGATTTTCCAGGGGCCAATCCTGACCTGCCCGGAGATGTTCGACAGCAATGCGCAGGTCTAAATCTTCGATCTTGGGAAGCTTTTCGAACCAGGGGCGACCAATAGCCCCAAGTTCTGTCATGGCTTCGTTATATTCTGGAGTCAAGAATGGCAGCACAAAGACGATTCCGATGACTCCACCGTTTTTTGCCAGAGCACGGAGCATTTCATCGCTCATATTACGGTGATGGGGATTGAGTTCTCTGCAGCCCGAATGAGAAGCTATGACCGGATCTTGAGTTATTTCTAAGATATCAAAAAAAGTTAGATCCGAGATATGGGAGATATCGATGACCATTCCGATTCGATTCATCTCCTTAATGACATTTCTGCCAAGGTCGTTCAGGCCACCCCACTTGGGTTTATCTCCACTCGAATCTGCCCAGCCATGGCTGATATTATGAGTGATTGTCATCGAGGAGATACCGAGGCTATGAAATTTCTTTAAAAGCTCCAAGTCGTCCTCGATGGCGTGTCCTCCTTCGATAGCTAGAGGCATTGCGATTTTTCCGGCTTTAACGATACGCTCGACGTCTTTGCCGGTTCGAGCAAGTTCCGCAGAATCTGAATTTTTCTCGAGTGTAGTCTTCATGGCATCTATAAGCTGGAATGCCTGGCGAGCACACTTGTCAGGATAGAGAAAGTTTTGGATGAAAAGGGCGACAACTTGAACATCAACTCCTCCTTCCTTAAGCCGGGGAATGTCCACATGTCCTCCGGGAAGGCGCGTTCCTATGTCGAGCTTTTCATAAAGGACACGGTAAGAAAGGTCATTATGGGTGTCCCAGACAAGCGCTTCTTTGTGCAATTTATCCATCGCATTCTCTCCAGTTGCGAGAAAGGAGGCTAAAACAGCAGTAGCTATTAGAATGAAAAGCGTTAACAGAATGATATGATTGAAATGTTCTTTTATTTTTTTCATTGTTTCCTCTTCCTTGTGTTCGGTCGTTTCATTTTTCTGGAGTTTTTTGATGTTGATTCTATCCAATCTTTAACCTTGCTTCAAGGTCTTTCTTCTTCTCTAAAGGCTTGTAGGAGGGATAAATGAATCAAGCCCCATAAAGTATACTGATGGTGGAATCGGGACTTATCTTTCTCGTATTTGTTTTACGCTTTACGCCTTGCAGTATTTGTCTTATGATTATGAGGGAGATTTCGCAATGAAAATTATAAGCGATTCCTTAAGCTTTTCAACAGGCGGGTTTTCTGACATGAAGGATCTAACCCAGGAGGTTTCCAAGAAGCTATCCGAGAATAAACTCCAGAACGGAATCCTCAACCTGTTTGTTCCTGGTTCAACAGGTGGCCTGACGACAATCGAGCATGAACCTGGCCTTGTTGAAGATTTCTCTGAGTTCATGGAAAGAGTAATCCCCAGTAATGTCACTTATCATCATGATGCAAAGTGGGGAGACGGTAACGGATTTTCTCATGTCCGAGCTGCTCTCGTTGGAGCATCTCTTAATGTCCCGTTTTCAAATGGCAGGCTTAATCTGGGAACATGGCAGCAGATTGTATTCATCGATTTCGATAACCGCTCCCGCTCACGTATGGTTCTCCTCCAGTTTATGGGAGAGTGATAAAAACGAGAAGAGCAGGACAGATCTTTATAACTTACAGTTATATTTTTTAAATAATTTTAAATTTTTATAACTCAGAGTTATAATTTTAATCTGTTTGGTTCGTCTGGAGAGCGAAATGCTCCTTTCTTAGGTGAGTATCGGTGAAAAGATATAGCAGACTTGGGCTAGCTTAAAAATGGCTGACATAAAAGAAAAACTGGAACGACTGAAAAAAGAAAGAGAGGCTCGCTCTCGCTCTAAATCCCAGCTAGTAAAAGATGCCTGGGAAGAAATCGAAAAAACTGAGGATCTATCCGTCAAGGATAAACTAGAACAACTCATAAGCCTCACCCGCCAAGAAAAACATTCAGAGCCCAAAATCCCGCCCTTCGAGCCTCTTACAAGGGAGCCTATTCAGTTTTTCGAAAATCCGTATCCTCTGGACGTTAAATACGGAAAAGTTACGATATCTTCAGGCTTGGAGATAAAAGGGAAGACTCTCACCTGTCTGAGTAAGGAAAGTGCCTTCGAAAACCTTGACCTATCCACAGCGCTCTTTATCGACCTGGAAACAACGGGGCTATCTGGAGGAACAGGGGTTGTCGCTTTTCTCGTCGGCTTGGGTTTCTACAGAGATGACAAATTCTACGTAACCCAGTTCTTCCTTGGAGAGCTTGCAGAAGAAGAAAAGATGATAAAGGAGCTGGGACAGTTTTTTTCTCAGATGAACTTTCAATCAGTAGTCACATTTAACGGAAAGGGATTTGATATGCCCCTCCTCGAAACACGGTTCATCCTCCACAGGCAGCCATTCGTCCTCAGTGAACTCCCCCATCTTGATTTTCTGTATTCAGCCCGCAGTCTCTGGAGGCATAAGCACGAGAGCTGCCGGCTTTACCACCTTGCCCGTGAGGTCGTTGAGGCAGACCGTTCTGAAGACATCCCTTCAGCCGAGATTCCCTGGAGATATTTTCAATATCTAAACACAGGGAATTTTGAACTGATTGAGCCTATCCTCTACCATAATCAGGAAGATATTCTTTCTCTTTTGGGAGTTATAATTGTTGGCTCTCTAATATTTTCTGAAGATCAAGGAGAGGAACTTACAGATGCCCTGGACCTTTATGGTGCGGGTAGAGTGATGGAAAACATAGGAGAGGCCGAGAAATCTGTTTATTTCTACAAGAGAGCTATTGAAGAGGGATTATCGGATGAGTTATCGCTGACGGCTAAGAAAAAAATTTCTTATTATTTCAAGAGAAATCAAGAGTGGAAACCCGCTGTTACATTATGGAGAGAGATGACCTCTTCAAATACACAATCTAAGGATCAACTTCTCTCCTTTAGAGAGCTTGCCATGTATTTAGAACACAAAAAGAAAAAATATGAGGAGGCAAGAAAAACAGCAGAGGAAGGGTATGTGCTATCTCTTAACTATTCTTCCTATTACGAGAAAGACTTCGCCCACAGAATGGAAAGGTTAAAAAACAAGATTCAAAAACAAAAAGCAAAGAAAAAAAAGTCTGTTGATAGATAAATTTGTTGATGAATGAATTTGTAGGGGTTTGATTTATCAAACCCACCTTATTAATTATGGTGATTTTATTGTAGGGGCTTGATTCATCAAGCCTACCTTATTTGATTAAGGTGATATTATAGTAGGGATTTGATTTATCAAACCGCACTTTTAAGATAGTAAATATGGAACTTAAGGCATTCCAGGATTATCTGAATTCTCAAGGGCTTAAATTCACCAGGCCCAGACGTTTAATATTTAAGGAAATATTTTCTTCTGAAAAGGTTCACCCTAATGCCTATGAAATCCACAGAAGGCTGAAAAGAAAAGGCCAAAAAGTTTCTCTGGCTACTATCTACCGGACATTAAGCCTCCTGGTAAAGTGCGGCCTGGTGAGTGAGATAGATTTTGGGGAGAATCACAGCCATTACGAGCCTGAGGTTGTTAAGGCAGCCCACGGCCATCTAGTTTGCCTTTCTTGCGGAGAGGTCAAAGAGTTTTCCCATAAGAGAATACAAGCAATTCTAAATAAGATAGGAAAGGAAAGTCAGTTCATGACTGATAAATTTTCAATCCAGGTCTTTGGTTACTGCACCAACTGCCAAAAAAAGTAACAACTGATGTAGGGGCTTGATTCATCAAGCCCACATTTTTATAAAAAGGAAAGTCCGCCAGTTTGCATTTTTATCCAGAATAGATTATCGCCTTCTTCTTGTTTTTTCCAGATGAAAATAGACTGGCCACTTTAAAAGATAGATTCAAGATGAAAGGAGGCATAGAGATGATCCCAGTAATTAACCTAGAGGAAAAAATTAAGGAGATTGGCAAGCCATTTTCTCCTGTGGAAGTAGCACGGCTCAACGACCAGGTTGTACGGATGGCTTTAGTCAAAGGAGAATTTCATTGGCATAAACATACAAATGAAGATGAGCTTTTTTATGTGTATAAAGGATGCATCACTATTCAGCTTAAAGATCAACCAGACATAACATTAAATGAAGGAGAAATAGCTGTCATACCCAAAGGCGTGGAACATTGTCCAAAAAGTGTAGTGCCTTCCTATAATTTGCTGTTTGAGCCCTATTCCCTGCAAACAAGAGGAGATTAGATAACTCGATGCTTTTTCTGTGCAGGGAGCTCGGGAGATCTCTTGTTTTGGTCGAATTCAACGACGAAATCACATAGAATATTTGCTTTGACTTCCCCTTAAACTTCATATATTTATAAATACTCAAAGGGAAGAGGTGCTCCGATGAAAGCCATGATTTTGAAAAGATTTGCGCCTATTGACAAGAATCCTCTCGAGCTTGTTGACCATCCTATCCCAGAACCAGACTCAGAGGGGATTCTTCTTCGCGTTAAAGTCTGCGGTGTCTGCCATACGGACCTTCATACCATAGAAGGGGAACTTCCCGAGGTCAAAACTCCTATAATCCCAGGTCATCAGGTTGTAGGATTTGTGGAAAAGCTTGGCAAAAATACTTCTCGCTTTAAAGAAGGGGACAGACTCGGTGTTGCCTGGCTTTATTCTGCCTGCGGCGAGTGTGCGTTCTGCCAGAGGGAAAATGAGAATCTCTGTGAAACCGCTCGCTTTACTGGCTACCATGTAAACGGGGGCTACGCGGAGCACATAGTCGTCCCTGAGAAATTTGCCTATCCTATTCCAAAAGTATTCTCTGATGATGAAGCTGCACCCCTCCTTTGTGCTGGAATTATCGGCTACAGAGCCCTGCGCTTGAGCGAGATAAAGCCCGGCCAACGCCTGGGCCTCTACGGATTCGGGGCTTCTGCTCATGTTGCTATCCAGGTGGCTGTCCACTGGGAGTGTGAGGTCTATGTCTTTACTCGGAGCGAAGAACACCGCACACTGGCCACCAAACTCGGAGCTGTATGGACAGGAACATCAAATGACGAGCCTCCAACAAAAATGGACAGCTCCATCATCTTTGCTCCTGCAGGGGAGTTGGTTCTCGATGCTTTAAGAGTCATGGATAAAGGCGGTACTTTAGCCCTGGCAGGGATTTACATGACTCCGATTCCTGAGATGGATTATGTGAAATACCTGTACCACGAAAGGACTCTTCGCAGCGTGGCCAACGCAACAAGGAAAGACGGGGAAGAGCTTCTCCGGATTGCGGCAGAAATCCCTATCCGCACAACCACCCAGGTCTTTCCATTAGAAGAGGCGAATAAAACTCTTAAACTCCTAAAAGAGGGTAAAATCAGCGGAGCCGCTGTCCTAAAAATTTCCGACTAAACCAAATGTAGGGGTTGGATTCATCAAGCCCACCTTATCAATTGTAGGGATTTAATTTCTGTTGTGCATGAGCTTGAATAGTAGGGGCTTGAATTGTACGGGTTTGATTCATCAAGCCCGCTTTTGTTCTTAATCTAAAGGTTTGATTCATGTTTTGTAGGGGTTTGATTCATCAAGCCCACCTTATGGTTTCTATAATATTAATTCTCTTAAAAAAATCCCTAAAATCTGGCATAATATGAAAAACATTTCTCCTGTGCGCCCGTAGCTCAGCTGGATAGAGCGTCTGACTACGAATCAGAAGGTCGTAGGTTCGAATCCTGCCGGGCGTACCAGCTATTTTCCCTTATTCTTAGGCTTTATCTTGATTTTATCCTTTAACTTATAATCCCGTAGTTTCAGCTATTTTAAACAAAGTTTGGCACATATTGACACTCTTCTCATAAAATATTATGCTATTGCTAAGTAAGCAGAGGGAACAATGGGAATAGAGTGCCCTAAATGCAAACCAGAGGAACCACCTTCGCAGGACGATACGAAATCATAGAAGAACTTGGAAAGGGAGGCAACGGCAGCGTCTACAAGGCTCACGATACCCAAATAAATTATACATTGTATGTTTCACAGTGTTAGAAAACCCCAAGAAGATGAAATTGGCATGTTTTATGCTAATTAAAATAGGATACAAAACCATTTCCATTAAATTGAAGATGAACTAGGAGGTAAAAAATATGAAAAGAAGAATTGCTTTTATTGGTTTATTTTTCTTAGTCATTTTCTGTTTGGTTAGCTGTAAACAGCAGAGTGAATTTCCTATACTTATCGGAGAATACCTAGGTCAAGAGCCGCCAGGGCCGGAAGGCGAGCTGTTTGCACCTGGTATTATGTCTACAGGATTGAGGGAACTGAATGCTGTCTTTTTTCCGGGAGGAAAAGAGGTCGTTTATTCGGTAAATGTGGGTAGTATGAAGTGGGCGCTCATTATGATGAGAGAAGAAAATGGCCGCTGGAGCAAACCAGAAGTAGCCCCCTTTTCTGGTGAATATGGCGGTGTTGACCCGTTTGTCTCTTTTGATGGCAACACGGTCTATTACTGCTCCAACAGACCAAAATCAGGTCAAGGCGAACCTGAAGACAACTACGACATCTGGTACGTTAAAAGAACAGATTCGGGCTGGTCGGAGCCGGTTAACATGGGACCTCCCCTAAACAGCGACACACATGAGTTCTACCCGTCATTGACGAGGGAAGGCACGATGTATTTTCAATCTCGACGTGAAGGCGGCTTTGGTAACAGCGACATCTACAGAGCTAAGCTTGTGGATGGCAAGTATGAGGAGGCTGAACTCTTGCCTGAACCAGTCAACAGCCCGAATTTTGAAGGCGACGCCTTCATCGCTCCTGATGAGAGCTACATTATTGTCTCCACGTTCAGGAAAGAGGATAACATTGGCCAGTCCGATCTGTATATTAGCTTCCGCTCTGAGGATGGCTCCTGGCTTCCGTTAAAGAATATGGGGGAAAGGATCAATTCTGAAGGGGGAGAGAACTGCCAAATTCTTTCGCCCTGTGGGAAATATCTTTTTTATACTAGCAGACAATATGGAAATCTTTTGGGGGTGTCTCCGTTGACTTACGAGGCCATCAAGAAAGCTTGGACTGAACCCCAAAATGGGCTTGGGGACATTTATTGGGTAGATGTGAAAATTATTGATGAATTGAGGCCGGAAGAACTAAAGAAATAGAAATCGTGGATCAAGGGAACGCATCTTAGCACTTAACATTTCTAAGTTAGATTAAAATAAGTATTCCTCTCCCTCAGGAGGGACGCTGATCCAGGACTCACTGTGGTTGAGGATACGAAGAAAAGGCTGGCCTGGATGAAGGATCATTAAAACTTGTGCCAGCACATTTTTTTGTTTTTATTATTCGTATGAGTTTATTATGATAGGACTCGAAAATTCTAAAAAGCGAACAAAGAGAAAGTCGTCTCAAACGGGGTGAATATATTCCTATTGAATGTGTTCGCACGTTTTTTAGGATAAAATCTTTTTAAGGAGGGAATGGATGTTAAAAGTCGGAACTATCTTACTTGCGATCTGTCTTATTTTTTCATGTGTATACGGGCTTCTGCTGGCATTTTCACCCGGTACACTAGCTCGCGGCACAGTGGAAGTACGTGGGGAGAGTTTTGAAGCCGTGAAGGATACGGGAACAGGGCAAGCTTTTATTGTTCAGACAAGACATTTGGGAGTGCTTGCCATATGTATTTCTATTGCATTGTTCTTTGTTCTCTTTTTCGCCTTCAATAAAGGAGCCCAATGGGCCTGGTGGGCGTTTCTCTTTGCTGGAGGTATCGCCTGGATCTATGGCTTGATTGTCCAGATTCTGGAAAAAGACACGTTGAATATGATTCTCCATATTATCGGAATAGTCATTATGGCATTCGGCCTCTTGCTTCCGGTGAAGGAATTCTTTACGAAAAAAGCGTAAGCACAGACTTTTTTAGGCTACAAAGCTGCGGCGCATCAGCCAAATTCTGAAAGACCAGTAGTACACCTTTAGCTTAGCAACAGTGAGTAGGTCGAGGAATTTAACACCAGTCCCTTTCAAAACCTTGCGTGAGCCTCTCGACTCATACCGCTCCCGGCGTCCATGACTCAAGGCCTTATTCCCACGCTCCCGTGAGCGAACAGGCAAGATTTCTCCTGTAGACATTCTTTACCGCCTCTTGGTTGTCCTTATTATGCACCTGAACCTCGTGTGCTCGTGCTGTACCCATTTTGAGAAATCGCACATTCAGATTGTATAGGAAATACTTGACCCTGGTATTGTCGAGGTTGATGATGCGACGAAGAGGCTTGCTGGGCTGAAGGCTTAGTAAGGCAAAGTCGTCGGATTTAAAATGCAAAATATTCTGTATTTGACCAGAGTGAAATTGCTCCGACAACAGACAAGACTACAAAGACAATACAATAGATCACGATCACCCTAATATACTCTTTGAAGCTACTCTTTAATCCAAATTTAACGAGCCCAAATCTTTGAGCAATTAGCAAAATGCCAACATAAAAGAAGAATAGGTAAAGGAACGTGCTCAGAACAAATCCCCAATAGTTACCTTGAATTGTAAAGAATATGCTAAGGGGAACAATAACAATGAATGACACAAAATCTGCTATTGCATGGCCCCATTCCATGACCATATGAACCCGATTGACAAGATCAGGATCATCTGGTGCGTGCTCTTGTACACGTAACTTTAAGGCGAGTCGCCAATTGAAGACGGATATTCCTTGAAATATAAGATTTGATCCTGCTATCAAGCCAATAATAATCACGGAAAGCCAGATGCCTAAGGGTAATTTCCCAATTTGTGTAGTTAAGAATTCCATATTATAGCCCTTTCATCTTTAACTTATTTGTAATGACTTACAAATTGCCTGGCGATTACCGTATTGCATGCAATATTTTAAGAACAATACCGCAGCAATACCTTCTAAATGTAATAAATATCTTTAAAATATGCTTAGAATTCAGCAATACCTTATCAATATCCATTTTATATAGCAAGCCGTATATCTGATAATTTTGATACCCTGGAGGATGCGAGGAAGAGGCTGACCGGGCTAAAGAGCAAATAGCTTCAACCTGAATAGATATTGAATAGATATTATATAGTAATCGGATTTGGAATCCGTCGT
>JABAOF010013924.1_pt2 | contig 15237 bp, 14 predicted proteins | sample 7062171 | NCBI WGS metagenome assembly JABAOF01 (sample SAMN14538628, study PRJNA623070) | marine sediment metagenome | biome: marine biome [ENVO:00000428]; feature: marine pelagic biome [ENVO:01000023]; material: deep marine sediment [ENVO:00002113] | place: India: Gulf of Khambhat ...
GAAGTTGGACTTTTTACGAAGCCATCAAATGTAGCTCATTACAAAAAGGAGTCTTGATATGGAATTAAAATCCTTAACACCAGAGTTTGATGAATTAAGAAAAGTTATTATTTCTTCAAACCTTACGAGTTGTTACCTGATTCTGAATGAACTTGCTTTAAAAGAAGGCGAGACCACCCATTACGAGGAATTCAGGGCTGGATGGATAGATACATATAAGGATATTTACAAACTTGTCTCCAAGATGAAGACCCGAAATTCTTCAAGAAAAGCATAGAGGTCAGGCCTCACCATTAAACAAAAGAATAATCACTCAAAATCATGAGCAGATAAAAGGGGTCAGGGATTTGAAAAATGAAATGCAAGACGATTGAATTTGACTTTCAACCTTATCCGCGACGAGAGCATTTAGCCAACCGTTTGAACCTACCGCTTAAAACATTACTCCGGAAAATTACTCCTGACCAGCCACCGTGTATTGATACGTAATTGCGACAGTCCACAATCAAGACGGATATTTTGCAAGAATGCTATAACGCTCGTGAAATATTGACATTCTCGAGAAGGAACGGCACACGATAAAAGTGGACTTTGTTGAAAAACATCACTTTCAGAAATGTGAAAAATTATCAACGTACCATAAGAAATCGGGACAATGGCCCCCAAATGTGTTATGAATAGAAGTGGGACCGAGAAAAAGATTTGGTAAAGGGGGATGAGATGGCAAAAAGGTTTAAGAGCTCTTGGCTTCTGTTCCTCATAACGGTGCAGGCTACCCTTTCATTTTCTATGATATTCGACGGTTGTACGTCGACCCGAAAACACCCAAACCGACAGGAGAGTTATGAGAAGATCCCATTTTCGGAGATCCTTAGATCGCCGGAACAATATCGGGGAAAGGTAGTCAGATTAGGCGGGGTGATTCTTGATGTGGTAAACAAGGAAGAAGGGAGTACCCTTGAAATCCTCGAGCAACCCCTCAACTGGCGAGGACGTCCGAAGCCGGGCGATGACTCTGGTGGTCGGTTCATAGCGGTTTTCGGGGAATTTCTCGATAAGGAAATTTATCGTACGGACCGACAGGTCAGCATCATCGGCGAAATTATTGGTATGAAAACAGCTCCAATTGGAGAGACGACGCACAACTATCCTCTTCTTTCGGGAAGAGAAATTCGGCTTTGGAAAGATACGGGTTATTTCGACAGAACGCGCTTTCACATCGGCATCGGGGTCAGTGGAGGCAGTGGTGGGACGGATGTGGGAGTCGGTGTGGGCACATCTTTTTAGTTCAGTAGGGATTAAGGGTCAGGGTTCAACATTTGACAATTTATGGGATAAAAATGAAAAGGATTGAGAAACCTATGCTAATCATGAGCCGTCCGAAGAGGCGCACTATTTTCTATGATATCAATACGTGACCCCATTTTTTGCCCTTACTCCTACCTGCCCCTTAGAAGACTTTAACCCAAACATCTCCTTCAAAAGAATTACTACGAGGTGTATTGCACAATACGCTTATCCGTGGTAACGATCTTTCTTAAAAAACGGATGGAGGTACTTAACTGTGCTCGACTTGGAGGGTTTTCCGGTCATCGACCACCACTGCCATCCTTTTGAACCCGAGATGGCTGTCTTGGATCCAGAGTCACTGGCCCGCGCGTTTTACCACGGATCGGGTGATATTCCTCAGCCTGGTGGCGGGAAAAGGAGGCTTTGGGGTGCTACCGATGATCTTCGTTATCACTTCTCACATATGGGAGTAGTCAATACCATGGTGTGCCAGCTATCGAAGCTATTCGATTGCCCGGCTGAGCTTGAGGCGGTGGCCTCCGAGCGTAACCGTCGCACCTCGGAGAGTTTCGCAGCTTACGTGAGGATGCTCTATGAGGACGCGGGAATCGTTGGGACGGTATTGGATACTGGCCTAGCTAAGAATGACCCACTCCTCGATCTGATACCCGGGAGACTTATGAGATTGTTCCAGATGGACTCGATCATCGACAGGCTACTGAAACAGGCCGAATCCTACCGGGAATTATTGCATGGCTACCGGGAAATCCTCGATTTGTCGGTAAGACAGGAAGGGTTTGTCGGCGTGAAGTCCCATCTGGCAGAGCGGGCCGGTTTCGGGATAGAGCCCGTTTCAGATGCCGGGGCGGAGGCCATATTTCCAGCTGTCAAAGCCAGCAACTCTGAAGCTTACAAGAAGTTGTATGTGGCGATCTTTACGGCTACTCTGCTCCAGTGCCAAGAGTTGGGCGTGCCTGTTCATCTCCATAGCGGGGTCACAGGCGGACTGACCGGGGACGGCCCCATCTCCAATTCTGACCCGTTCCTGTTGGCGCCCCTTATAGGGCGGTCCGAATTCCTACGAACAAGGATAGTCCTGCTTCACGCGGGCTACCCATGGATGCAGCACGCGGCTGAACTTGCACACGCCCTTCCTCATGTCTGGGTGGACATGGGATGGACTACGCCGTGGATCTCCCTGCGCATTGCCGAATGCATTCGGGACGTGATCGGCATAGCACCTCTCTCCAAGGTGACTATCGGCAGCGGCGCGCACGGAACGCCGGAAATCGCCTGGCTTGCAGCCAAGACCGCCAAAATCGCTCTGGAGGAGGTGTTTGGAGATGCCGTGAGATTGGGCCTGATGGCCCCGAAGCAAGCAGAGGGGGGAGCCCGAATGATCCTGCACGACAATGCCGCGCGGATGTATGGCTTGGAGTAGTGCAGAGTGCAAGGTGTGGCTCGCGAAAATATGTGCATCTTCCCCTGAACCGACTCAAAGCTCACCATTTCTATTACGGTTGCCACACATACGAAAAGGAGGGGAAGGCCTCAGGAAATTGCGCGAGGCATGATGGTTCTGAAACAACGAAAATTGAGGCCAGGTCTTGCTCTTTGAAATCCTTGAGAAACAGGTTCTCGATAAAAGGGTCAACGGATTGAAGTATAACAGGTAAAAACAAGAGTCTCATGACAAGATCGGTTGCAGATAGTTTGGTGAAGTAATTCGATTGATAACAGTACATCCTCACCAAAAACAGTTACGTCAGGCTTTTACCCTCCCGTAGGTACGCAAGATATATCTCGGAAATTATTCTACCAGGTACTTGAACCTTTCGGTGAATTCATCAGGGTTAAGGTTTGCCGTCTTCGCGAGTTTTCTTACCCGCTCTTCGTCCTTGAAGTCTTCGGGGTTCAACCTGATCATATATTCGAGGGCTACCTCGTATGACTCCGTGTTCGTGTCCACATACCTCACGGTTATCTTGCCCGTGGAAGGGTCTATCATATCACCGAGGGAGATAGGAGTTAACCTCCCTTCCTGGATATTAATCAGAGCGCCAGACCCTCCTCCCAAGAGGAATTTTACAGCGTTGAAGCCTAGATCCCTTGCTAATTCGCTATCAAAGGGTATGGGAGGGGCACATCTCAATTCGTATCCGATATCTTTTGTCACCGGCGTGGGGATTTCCTGACCCCTTTGCTCGAAACGCCTCTTGATCTCGTCCTTCAGTATTTTGCCGAGGTCAAGTTCTGACAACCGTATGTGACCGAACTCATCAAGCTCTATATCCCCAAGCGTCTTCAATTCTTCATCCGGGTTGAATCGCTCTGCTAATCCCTCCGCCAGAATTGCCACGCCATCGTCTCTCCCCATGCTCTTGCGCTTGATCATAGCGCCTTCCAGAATATCGCAGAGCTGTTTCAGGCTAACATATTGATCCCTAAACTCCTCACTGATAATGGTCAATGTGGCGCCTGATGCCTTCCCTATTCCCAGTGCAAGATGTCCAGCTTTTCTCCCCATAGTTACCACAAAGTACCATCTTCCCGTAGTCTGGGCATCCTCCATGATATTTTGAATAAGGTTCACTCCGAGATGTCTTGCCGTCTGATACCCAAAAGTAGAGGCATACCCTGGAAGAGGCAAGTCATTGTCGATGGTTTTTGGCACATGGGCCATCCGAATCCGTCCTCGCATTTCCCGCTCAATGACACTGGCTGTATATGCAGTGTCGTCTCCACCTATCGTAATGAGATAGGCGACGTTGAGCGCCTTCAGAGTCTTGACGACATTTGTGAGTTTCCCCTTGCTCTTACTGGGGTTCTCTCTGGAGGTCCTGATAATAGAGCCGCCTGAAAGATGGATTCTGGATACATCAGGTATCTGTAATGGTCGAATGTGCGTCATATCCCCGGTCGCCAGCCATTTAAACCCGTCGTAGATACCAATTACTTTCATGCCATTATTTATCGCCTCGATGGTTGCTGCGCTGATCACGCCGTTTATCCCAGGTGCAGGCCCACCGCCAGCTACGATGGCTAATACTTCCCCATTATTGGGTGACATCCTATTGATCCTCCGATCATTAGAGAATATTCGGCACGGGCCTTCTCAAATCCGCAGTAATCGCGTATTTCCTCACCATCTCAAGGGTATCACGCACATTGAGTTTTTTGAATAGCAGGTCGAACTTTGTTTCAAGTTCTTCACCTATCTTTTCCCTGAGTTCTTCGGGTAGATTCCATAGTGCTTCCTTAAACGGTCCTAACGCCTTCTTTCTCGTCTTATATATGAATTGTTCACGGGTTTGGTCGGGCGTCATCTCACCGGCGTGTTTATCTTGGATGTAAGCATACATCTTATCTCTCAGGTGTGGTGGGAAAAACTCGCTATCATATATGATATTTTGAAAGCCTGTTGCCAGGTGTATTTCAGCTGCGTGGTATTGAGGAAACTTATCAAACGCTTCATCCGGAAGAGTAGAAGCGCCGTGTTGAACCGTTCCTGCCAGGCCATATTCTCGTTTCGCCACCTTCGAAATGTCGGAATGCACCGCAAAATCCAACTCTACCTCAGCTATGGATCCATCTGGCAGAGGAATGCCGCCATGGCTGCTTCCAGTCTGAACGCTGATCTTACTGATTCCCTTGATCTGCTCTCCTCGCTTCCCAAGCTCACGTGTATAGCCATCCATAAAGGAGCGAAAGTCCTCAACCGTGCTATTCTTGCCGCCGACCTCCCCGATCTCACCGCCGACTGAGATGGTTATACCCTCGGGTTCCAGCGTTCTAATGTAAGCGGTAAGTTCAGCCGCAAGCTCAAAGTTGAGCCGCTGCTGTTCACCCAGATCTCTCTTAGAGAGATCAACGAGGGTTGATGTGTCGATATCTATGTTGTAAAACCCGGCCTCAATCGCCTCCCGGATAAGAGCCTTCACCGCGTTCATCTCCGGGACAGGGTCTTGCTGATAGTTCTTCAAGCCAATCTGGAAATGATCTCCCAGAAGGAATACCGGGGCACGGTAATTCTCCCGTATCGCGGCTCCCAAGATAACCGTGGCATATTCAGCCGGTCTCTGTTCGGTGTAGCCGATTTCACTCCGGGCTATTTCAAAGATAAATGCGCCGATATTTCGCTTGAGAGCCGACCTTATGGCGGCTCTGGCGACATCGTACGTTAGTGTTCTGATATTGATAGCGGGCACGGTAAAACCGCTGACTTCTCCCTTCCCCATCAATTCATACAAGCGCTTGATTGATGCAGGCCGTATCCCAAGATGATTGGCAATTTCGTAGATCAATTTTCTGGAGGCATCTCTGATATCACCATCCTCGCTAAACACAGCGTTGTAGACGAGCCGGTCGATGACTTCTTCCCTTAATCTACGGGTATCTAATACTTCTGTCTTGATATGAGCTCCGAAATCGACTATCCCTTTCATTGTTTCTCTTAGCTCTTCCCTATTTCGGTATCTCATTTTGAAAACTCCTTCTCAAAAAGAACATGTTACTGATGGTAATATACCAAATACGGTGAACTTTTTTTACTACATGAGGCCAGATATTGAAATAGAGACATTCTCCTGAAGTACACCATCGCGGGAGCGGATGCCCGCCTATCGTTCTGACAGCGGGAACAGAGGGAGAAATATGGGAGGGAAATGCTTCGTCGACTGAGGAAATGAGGTCCATGGCAAGACCGTCGGGAGCTGTTGGATCGATCCCTCTTCCCCTGGTCAGGAGCGATTGGGTTAATGGAGAAAAAGGCCGAAGAGCGATGGCTTCGATTGGCCTCAAAAGTCACAAAAACCTTCAATTGTGGATAAAAGAATGTTAAGCTTTGAACTGGACGTCGTATGCAAAGTCGGTCAGAGATGGAGAAGAAGCTGGAAGCCGGTGAATGCACCCGTGATCGAATTAATAGAAGAAGTTTCATCGGTCGTCTTTTGAAGATCTCCGCGGGCGCAGGGCTCTTAGGCATGTTCAATTCTTGCGCTCGCGTTTACCGTCTGCCATTTGTCGCCCCACGGGAGAATTATCAGTCGACAATTTCGGTTCTCCAAGAACTTTATGCCGATGAACTTCAGGCACGACTTACGTACCTGGCATATGCCGAACAGGCGAATGCGGAATACTATGAACGCATAGCGCACCTTTTCGTTGCCTTGGCGGATTCCGATTCTGTCCATCTCCGTAATTTCCAGAACTGCCTGCTGGATCTTGGAATTGAGGCGAAAAAACCCTCCCTACCGGAGATTCGGATACTCGGTACTAAAAAGAATCTGCAAAGGGCTATCGAAATTGAGCTCTTACAAGTCGACCATTATTCCCGGTATCTTGAAAAAATCAAAGATGAAAAACATAAGGTAGCCATCGAAAAAGTCTGGTATGCGTTGGAATCGGAGAAGAAACACCGAGAACACCTTCGAAGGGTTCAAAGGTATACAGGGATCGGTTTCGAATTCCTGGCCAACTACATTTAAATTCATCCCGTCCGTTATTACGTGTGTCAGACATGCGGCTACACGGTTATCAATCTTCCCGAGGAGTCATGTCCCATCTGCAAGCGTCCGGTCTCACAATATAAACAGGTGGCAAGGATTAACCCCCCAAGAAGGGAAAAACAGCATGGCCTAATGCTGCCAAAGGTAAAAGAGGGAAATACACTCAACGGGCTTCCGTGAAACTTGATTGGAATCTTTAAACGAGGAGGGAACAGTGGGCCATATCACCAACATTGACCGCGAATATCGCCTGTTGCAACAGCGGCTGGATCGGAATGTTACCGGTGCACCCGAGTCACCTATCTTAATGAAGATCTTGAGAATTCTCTTCTCTCCCGAGGAAGCGGACCTCGCCAGACGGATCCCCAACCAACTCACCTCTCTGGACGTTTTGTCGCGTAAGTTGGATATTCCTCGGGACGAACTGGGCGAAAAGATGACCCAGATGGCGCAGCGAGGGGTGGTAATCGACTTCGAGCACAACGGGCAGCGCTACTTCGCGCTCCCGCCGGTTGTGATCGGCTTCTTCGAGTTCACCTTCATGCGTGCCCGCGACGACGTGCCGATGGGCGAGCTAGCGCGTCTCTTCGAGGAATACATGGGAGAGGGTGATCGCTTCGCCCGCTCGGTCTTTCGGGGCCAAACGCAAATTGGCCGCTCACTCGTCCGCGAGGAGGCACTTCCAGAGACTGATCACACCGAAATCCTCGACTGGGAACGGGCCAGCTACCTCGTGCGGTCGGCGACGGCAGTGGGCGTCTCTCTCTGCCCCTGCCGGCATAAGGCAGCCCACCTGGGAGAAGTCTGCGACCGACCAGTGGAGAACTGCCTTTCGTTCAACTACGCTGCGGAGGCGATGGTCCGGATTGGCGTCGCCCGCTCTATCACGGTCGAGGAGGCGATGCGTATCTTGGAAAAATCGAAGGAGGCTGGGCTCGCCCAGACTGTGGACAACGTCCAGCGCAAGGTGGCTTACATCTGCAACTGCTGTGGCTGCTGCTGCGGGATGGTCCAGGCGATCAAGACTTTCGACATCCGAAACGCGATCGTTACATCGAACTGGATCAGCGAGGCCGATAGTTCCACGTGTAAGGGGTGCGGAAAGTGCGCCAAGCTCTGCCCCGTGGAGGCAATCGAAATCACTCAGGAAGGCGAAGGAGAGAAGGAGCGGAAGTGGGCGGTCTGCGACGAGACCCTCTGCCTGGGGTGTGGCGTCTGCTACTCGGCCTGCAAGTTTGGTGGGATCACCATGAAATCCCGCGCGCAGAGAGTCCTAACTCCGGAGACCATTTTCGATAGGATCGTTTCGATGGCGATCGAACGGGGCATGCTGGCTAGCCTCCTCTTCGATGAGCCTGAAAGGCTAAGCCATCGGGCACTGGGACGGATTGTGAGTCTTTTGGAAAAATCCCCTCCCTTCAAGGCTGCGATGGCGATTGAACCTCTCCGGTCGGCCTTCCTGAGCTCAATGGTTAAGGGAGCAAAGAGGAGGTCGGGGGAACTGGGCGCGGTACTTGGGTAATCCCCACTTTTCTAGAGCTTGAACCATCACAAGGGGTGGTTTAGGCAGAAGTTCATCTTCATTGTCCATCGTTAGCTGGCAGCAGTATTTTGGATAGGATTCGTGAGGGGGACTATGGCGTTTGAATATGTGTCTCCTCCATCCATGGAGTTTTATCCGTTGAACGGGAACCGTTGGTCTGACTTCGAAGAGTTATTTGGCGAGAGAGGTGCCTGTGGTGGCTGCTGGTGTATGTGGTGGAGGGTAACGCGCCGCGAGTTTGAAAAGCAGCAGGGACAGGGCAATCGGGAGGCTATGAAGGCGATCGTGAATTCGGGGGAGGTTCCTGGAATCTTGGCCTATTCCGACGGCAAGGCAATAGCCTGGTGCTCAGTAGCACCTCGAGAAAACTACTCGTCGCTGAATCGCTCGCCTGTACTAAAGAGGCTTGACGATACACCAATCTGGTCAATCGTTTGCTTCTTTGTGGCAAAGAGTCACCGAAACCGGGGGATTACCCAGGAGCTCATTCGAGCTGCGGTCGAGTATGTGCGGAGTAAGGGTGGAAATGTGATAGAGGCATATCCAACGCAACCGAAGAGCAGTCAATTGTCACCATTTTCAAGCTATATGGGCGTTCCCTCCATGTTTGAAAAGCTCGGTTTTGTCGAGTGTGCGAGGCCTTCGAAGAGTAAAGTCATTATGCGATACTCCATAGAATGAGCCTTTAGGTAGAACTGTAACGTTTCTAGCTAACAATTCGCTGGCGAATCAGCGCTAAAGCGGTTGAAATCAGGTCTTGCTCTTCGCTATTCTGCCAGAGGGCGGCAGCGGCAAGGCCGATCAGAGTGGAACACGAAGGCTCAGTTGCTTCGACAATTTCTTGTGTTCTTTATCTGGTAGGGATGTCATTATGACGTTATTGGGCTATCTTGTCCTTACCTCCATTGACTACACCTTCGCCTTTCACGGTAATCAATTACACGCCAGTCAAACAAGCCAACGCTGGTGGAGAATTTACCCATTAGCACCTTCGCTGGGAGGAAACAGCTAAGGCAACGGGCCCACGGTGTCCTCCAGGGCATACTCGCGAATGAGGGCAATGACCTGCTCCCACGTGGCCTCCTCTATATCCACGCCCTTCGCCCGGCGCTCCAGCCGACTCCTCATCTCTTTCTCACCTGGATACAGTATTCCTTGGGATCCTTCAGCCAGAGGGGTGTCCTTCAGATGCCTGGTCATTCTGGACACGTCGGCCTTCACCACCTCTAATGGAGCAAATCTCTCGACGTCTATGACTACTATCAATGAATTGTTGCTGAAGCATTCCGCCGGGTTCCCGGGGAATCCGCCCCGAGAGAGGATGCCTCCAAACAGGTCCGCCATGAAGGCCAGGGTGTATCCCTTGTGCCCCTGTGAACCACCCAGGGGGAGAAGGGCTCCACCCTCGTAGAAATCGTTAGGATCGTTGCTGGGGCGCCCTTCCGAATCCAAAACCCAACCATCAGGGATGCGTTGTCCACTGGCCTTGTAGATGCGGAGCTTCCCCTCGGCGGCCACCGCGGTTGCAATATCCGTCGAGATGGGGCCTTCCAGGTCGCTGGGAAAGGACATGGCGATGGGGTTTGTGCTCAGACGCCGCTCCCTGCCTCCGAAGGGCACTTGACAGAGCCCCTGGCCGCCCCCACAACAGTAGATGATGGCGGCAAGGCCATCTGCAGCGGCCATTTCCGCGTAGGCCCCCAATCGGCCTAGATGTCCAAGGTTTCGGATCGTAACGCAGCTAACGCCTGCCCCTTTAGCCTTGTCAATGGCTACTTGGGTGGCGAACTTCGCCGCAACCTGGCCGAAGGTACGGAGGCCGTCAACCTGGGCAGTAGTAGGGGTCTCGGTGGCGATCACGGGTACGGCATCCGGAACAATCGCTCCCTCCTTTATCTGCTGGATGTATTGGATAACCCTGATGAGACCGTGGGAATCATGACCCGCCAGGTTGTTGTCGACCAGATGTTGGGCAACCGTCAGCGCATGCTCATCGGGGGCACCGGCGGCGCGGAGGATGTGATGAACGACCCTTTCGATTTTCCCCGCCATTACTCTGGGCATTGGAGGCTCTCCTTTTGGTTGTGTAGAAACTACCACTGGTTGGACTATAACGCCGTGGCCGGCGAAACTCAAGTGTTTAGATTAGCTTTACCTACAATCTAGCTCCATCCGATATAGTCCAATGTGATCGGTTCAATCCCCAACAATACCGGTTCCTTCAGAGTGTTAAAATTTTTCAACCTTTTTGCCAAAGTCTATCAGGATTTTAGCAACAGGCTATTGAGATTTTATTGATAAGTTCGGTAAATATTAAGAACAGCAATTGGATGAAACAAAGGGTTGAGGTCAGGCCGCAACATTTGACACAGCATGGCATGTATGATATACGCACCTCGAAAATGTTTTGAAACCCTCTCGGATATCGTGCCAGAAGAGGTGTTTGTGTCATTTGTATGCCTCTAACTCGAACTGTTCACTCGAAAAAACCTAACCGGGGAGGATATTATGGAGCTTTCGGAATATGTCACAGTTGAGGAGGTCAGAAGGGTCTGCAAAGAACTCAATGTTAGGGATTGGACCACTTTGAAGGAGGCCAAGGTACTGCCGGAAGAAGCCGGAGTAATTCTGGGCGAGGTCAATGTTGAAGGCATGAATATTGTCCTTGAGGACTTTTGTAGGGGGCTCGAGGTAGAGCTTGAGCATGGCTTGAGATTTAAGGATGCAAACGTTACCAATAATCATCCTATTTTGACCGGGAAAATCGTGTTGGCGCACCTCAAGGAATCTCTGGACTATTACAAGCGCCTTGAAGTTGCCGAGCTAGAGGGTGATTTGCTGAAGGCGCTTGTTGCTAAAGATTTCGCAAAGGTTAAAAATCTGTATGAAGAGCTCACCCAAGCAAAACTCATCCTTAGTCAGGCAGAATCAGACCAGTTGGCATCGGATTAGCCGAACTATGCCCATCCAGGATCTTCTCTTTCCCGAATAGTATTGAGCGCGGTTTGCGAGTGAGTGGTCGGTGCTTGCCATGGGTTTCCGAATTGACACGAGCACATTCTGGCAACAAGTTGGCATCCTACGATCAGTCCTCATGTATTACTGGATTCCTTTTAGGGAACGCCGCCTATCCCGCTTCTACGCTCAGTTCATCCAAGCAAATGATCTCTGCTTTGACATTGGGCGCCCATGTAGGTAACCGGTTGCGAGTCTGGTCCAACCTTGGAGCTCGCATTGTCGGTATTGAACCACAGCCACATTGCATGCGTTTGTTGAAACGCTGGTATGGTCATCATCCTAACATCACCCTTGTTGAAGGGGGCGTCGGTTCAGCGCCCGGCATACGAACCTTGTTCATGAGCCGTTTTACCCCTACCGTTACCACACTCTCCCCGGGCTGGATAGACGCGGTTCGGCAGAGAAATACCTTCGCCAATGTGCGGTGGGATACGGCTCTACCCGTTGCCTTCACTACCCTCGTTAGCCTCATTACACAGTATGGGGAGCCAAGGTTTTGCAAGATCGATGCTGAGGGTTACGAACTGGAAGTATTGCGTGGGCTGTCAAAGTCCATCACAACCCTTTCCTTTGAATATAACTCGGCCGCGATGGACATAGCCGTGGACTGTGTCGAGTGCTTGGGGGAACTGGCCACGTATGAATTCAACTGGTCACTTGGTGAATCGCACCGGCTAAGATCTTCCGCCTGGCTAAGCCCCGATGAAATGATCACTCTTTTGACGAGCATACCGGTGGACGGCCGTACCGGTGATGTTTACGCCCGTCGCATATCTTGCTGATGCAAGCAATGGCCTCCGTTAGGCGGGATCTTGCTGAATGTCGCAATAAACAAGGGAATATGGTTTTGACTACACCCAGTAACGTCTAAGAGGATACGAAAATTGGGCGGTATGAAACGGGGACACGGTTTTAAGCAAGAGGCGGAAGATTGGGAGAGAGGCATCCGAAGGGGAAAAGCTCCCTTGGAGATTGGTGGAGAGCTTATTGGGAGCTTGATCCATGGGAACAGGACCACTTGCCAATTGGTCAGCGTGCTCATCTTTAATCTCGTCCTTATTTACGAGGGCTGGAGATTTCTGTCAGGTGCATGGTCCCCGGTCTATGCCGTACGCTGGATGTTTATCACGGCCGTAATCCTCGTGTATGAGCAGTGGCGAATTTGGATGGCTTTGCGAATACAAACACGCCAACCGGAAGGAAAACCTTTGACTTACTTAGGTGTGGCTAATCAGATGACTCTGCTAAGAGGATTATTGATCTGTGGGCTGGGGGGTTTCTTTTTTCCCCCCCGCCTGAGGGTTGGCTAGCCTGGATGCCAGGGGTCCTGTATTCCATGGCGATTACGGCCGATCATTTCGACGGGTATATAGCCCGTCTTCGTAACGAAACCTCAGTCTTTGGCAAACGATTAGATCAGGATTTTGATGCGCTTGGTACCCTTATTGGTGCTCTGCTTGCATTCCAGTATGGGAGGGTGCCGCTATGGTATGTATCGGTCGGCCTTGCCTGTTATTTCTTCCATCTCGGTATCTGGGTACGGAACATGTTGGGGAAAACGGTTCATCCTTTACCTCCAAGCACCTGTCGTCGGATTATGGCAAGCCTTCAGATGGTTTTTATTGCTGTGATTCTCTTTCCCATCTTCTCGTTCCCCACAACCGCTCTTGCCGCAGGAATTTTCATGATCCCCGTGATGACAGGGTTTTTGTGGGATTGGTTGATCGTATGCGGACGAAGAGTTCCAGGAGCGGGACATCAGCTGTAAATGCAGAGAATGACATTCATTTTGTTTGATCCTTGGTAATCCATCATACGGCGTATGTATGACCCGCGGGGGAGTGGCCTTTCTCAGCCGCGAACCATCATAGTGAACGGTTATTTTCCCCTCTATCCGATTATGGTGGAAATTACTCTGTATGAACGATAGCTAGGCGTTTTTCTCCATCCCTTAAAAAGGGAGCTTACGGTTATGAACAGACCACCAAAGTTTACCGCAGGTCGCAACATAGCAATGAAAATCCCGCCTCACGAATTCTCTCGTACGGTCGAATTCTATCGGGACATCCTTGGGTTGCCTTTAGTAGAAGAGGAGGCCCCAAGCATCGTATTTGAGTTCGGTGGGAAGCGCTTATGGCTTGATAGAGTTGACCACATGAGTCAAGCTGAGATTTGGTTGGAGATACAATCCCACAATATAGAGGAGGCCGCGGAATATCTTGAGAGTTGCGGTGTGACTCGCCGCGACGAGATTGAGCCGTTACCTCAGGGCTTCAAGGGCTTCTGGATTAGTAATCCAGCAAACATAATCCACCTAGTTAGTCAAGATTAGGATTAGAAAGAGGGGGAAGGGGGAGGCTTGACTTTTGCGGTTTCCAACAAAACCCATGAAGCTTAAACCGGGTGAGAAAGGGTTGAGATACCCCTTTTTATCAGCCCCGAAGGACCGAGAGCTGATCAGGATCTAAATATATCTTGATGGTTTCTCCCTCAGCCAGTCTTCTCCTGACATCTCCCTTTGCCCTTATGAGGGAATCCTTGATTTCAAGCTGGTAATCGATCAATTCTCCCACATACGAGGCCCTGACCACCTTTGCATCAAAGATATTGAGGCTCTTCTTCCCGGAGGGAGTTTCGGAGGCCGACATAAAATCAATATTCTCGGGTCTTATGGCAACATCTACTTTTTGACCCTTGTCCAACCCACTTCCCTTACCATAGAGGGACAAACCGCTCTCTGTAGTCACCACCATGTAGTCATCATAGAAATCCGATACTTTCCCGCGAATAAAGTTCGTCGTCCCCATGAACCCGGCAACAAATTTATTGGCCGGTCTTGAGTAAATATCAACCGGCTTTCCAAGCTGCATCATCCTGCCCCTATCCAGAACAACAATCCTGTCTGAGATCACCATTGCTTCGGTCTGATCATGGGTAACATAGACGGTTGTTATGCCATACTGTTTATGAATCTGGGCTATCTCAAATCTCATCTGCTCCCGTAGAAGAGCGTCCAGATTGCTCAAGGGTTCATCGAGTAGCAGAATATCAGGTTCCAATACCAGGGCCCGCGCGAGAGCGACTCTTTGCTGTTGTCCTCCGCTCAACTGTCGCGGATATCTCTCCTCATGGCCCTCCAGTTTTACCATAGCAAGGCTCTCTTCTACCTTTTCCTTGATCTTATCTTTGGGCATTTTTTTGAGCTCTAGGCCGAATGCCAGATTTTGAAATACCGTCATGTGGGGCCAGAGGGCATAGTTCTGAAAAACCAGCCCGATCCCCCTCTTTTCAGGAAGGACGTCGGTAACTCTTCGATTCCCAATGAAGACATCACCGCTGTCAACAGCAACAAATCCCGAAATAGATCTTAAGACCGTAGTCTTCCCACACCCCGAGGGTCCGAGAAGTGTCAATAGTTCGCCCTCCTTCACTTCAAGGCTCAGGTCGTCTACAGCCGCTAACTTACCATATTTCTTTACAATGTTTACCAACCGCAGACCAGGCATGGATAGAATAACTCCAATTCACATGTGTTGTGAGCATTTTCGTTAGCCCATTCCTCCCACATACTCTGCTTTCAACATCCTCTGTATTAACGTCATAAAGAGAATGCTCGGAATGAGGAGAATAATTGCAATAACCGAGGCAAACTGCATGTTATATCCACTGGCGGAGTACAGGGTCATGGGGAGAGTGTTCACGAAGGGAAGACCTACGAAGAAGGTCCCCGTGAATTCATCAAGGGATGTGATGAACACAAATACGGCACTTGCCAGCAACCCGGGCGCAGCAAGGGGAAGGGTTATCTTGAAAAAGGCCTTGGTGCTGCTCGCTCCAACACTCCTCGCCGCTTCTTCCAGATGCGGCGGAATCGATTTG
>JABAOF010006527.1_pt2 | contig 15233 bp, 16 predicted proteins | sample 7062171 | NCBI WGS metagenome assembly JABAOF01 (sample SAMN14538628, study PRJNA623070) | marine sediment metagenome | biome: marine biome [ENVO:00000428]; feature: marine pelagic biome [ENVO:01000023]; material: deep marine sediment [ENVO:00002113] | place: India: Gulf of Khambhat ...
GCCATTTCTGCGGATTGAGATAAGGGCGTTGGGGGTCGAGTGGAGGGTCACAATCCATGCTAGTTCACCATCATGTTTCAGTTGACTTAGTTGTATAAATAGATGGAGAGGGAGGATGCAAACTGATGCAAATTGTTAGCCTTTAAAAACAAAAGGAGGTAAGGTAGAAAGACGTTTTAAAGTCCATTACTTATTGAACACGTGTGTCGTGCTTTTATGTGGTGTTTTTAAATGACAACTGTAGTCGCCCGTCAAATAATTCGTGATGCACTCCGTGTGAGAGATCAGGAGCGGGTTTGGATTCATACTTGGAACCACTCACTAGATTTAGCTCAGGAAATCGCCCAACAAGCCCAGCTTCATGGTGCCACTGTGTCTATAAGCGTCATGACAGAAACTCTACTTTCTCACGCTTTGAAAAAAGCGCCTCAAGAAGCTGTGACGACTGTACCCACACATTGGTATTCAGGGATTGTAAAATCAAATGTTCTAGTGGTGTTAGAGGGACCAAATGATCCTGGCATTTTCAAATTAGCAGATAAAGGAAAAGCTCTTCATGTAACTGGGCAAATCACTCAGCTTTTAGGCAAAGCCTTTTCGAATCGCGTCCGAACACTTCTTGTACATACAACGGGTTTTACAGAGCAAGCAGCCAAAACCTATGGCATTTCCCATTCAAACCTTATGCAGGAAAATAATCGTTGTATGACAGCAAACCAGTCAGCCATGATTGATCTAGGTCGCCAAATTAAAACACTCCTTCGAAGACATCGGGAAATCCATCTAAGTTCAAGTGAGGGAACGAATCTCCGATTTCGAACCCAAGGAACACCGCGTATCGATGATGGCATTATCGACCAAACCGATGTTCAAAATAAAAATGTCCTGGCTCAGTTACCAGCAGGATCAATTTCAATTCCCATCGACGCATCGAGCGCTGAAGGGACCGTAGTATTCAATTGGCCCAGAGCTTATCTTGGTGACACAATTCAAAATCTTAGACTAGATTTCAAAAAAGGGAAGATAACTGCAACGCGAGTACTGAAAGGAGAAAAAACCTTCGAACATGCTCTTCGTGAAGGAACAGGCGATAAGGATCGCTTAACACATTTAACATTTGGAATTAACTCCAATGCTTCAACGCCACTTGGGCAGCCACTCGACGAATTGATACCAGGATCAATAACCCTCGGATTAGGCGATAATATTTTTCTTGGTGGTCGAAGTCGCAGCAATCTAAATTACAGTCATACCCTAAATGATGCGATAGTTAGTATTGGACCCACTGCGATTATTATGGATAAAAAACTGACGTTATAGCCCAGTAAATTTCACTAGATCAGCTTGTTTCATCGATAAGTATGAGTACACCCCCAATAACAAGAAGTAGTCCGGCCACGCCCCATGAACCAATTGCAATGATGATACCTAAGCCAATAAGAAAAAGTGCAGCGCGTGATGGATCCGCTTCAATTTGATGGGGAAACCGAGTTAATACGAGATATGAAAGTAACATGGCTGCAAGGCTTACAATCACCATGAATATTTCATAATAATTCACTACAAAGAATGGAGGTCCTATTCCTATTAGAATAACATAGCCCCAAAAAAGGGTAGAAAGAAGTCCCAAGACGAGCCCCAAGATTGCTCCATACTTTACAAGGTTTTCGGCCGCTTTCATCAATTCCATATAACAACCCTTCCTCTCAATGCTATAAATTGTTATTCAATTTAGAGTCGATTAATTGCATACCCTGAAGAAAAAAAGAAAGAAGAAACTAGCGGATTTTTCGCTAGTTTCCTCGATAGTTAAATTCCGCTAAATTCTCTGCTTTCACTTCACTCCTTCTTTGTCTAGAACCACCAAGATTCCAGCAATGAAGATGAGAATACCACCAATGGCAGCCCAGGAAAGGATTCCCAAGATTATTAATGGAATCCAAGTTGCCTGGTAATTTGCTTCGAGCATTGGAACATACTTGCGCCACACCAAGAAAGCTGCAATTAAAGCAATTATCTCTAGGACAATGTTAAGCATGTAACTTGGGAGAAGAAAGACAGCCCAGATTCCAGCCAGTGCAATTGAAACACTATAAAATGCAATCGCAATTAATGCAGCAATAATAGCAATAATTGAACCCCAAAAGCTCAATAGTTTAACATAATTTTCGTAAGCCAACGTTTATCAGCCTCCAAAAAGCGAGGTTGTCATTTCTTGTATTGAATGTCTAGAAAAGGCTTTCGTGTAGGAGAAAAAACAGAGAAATTTTGAAATATAATTAGAATTGAAGTGAAAAATCCGCTACCCAAATAAATTTAACATTTCATTGTGCGGGTGGATTGAAGGTCTCGGTGAAATATGTGACTTCTAATGATATCCAGTATTATCGTCCTCCAAGACGAATTCCAAGCAGAGAAGGTGATAGCCACTCCCAACGTTCTCGAACACGTGATATTATCTTTCTATTTGTTGGATTACTTATTGTTAGCCTTATCCTTGTTGGAGTAAGCTATCTCTTGGGGCAAATGGGTCTTCATACAATTGCGCTTGGAATTTTCATGTTTGCTGTAATTCTAATATGGGTGAGTATTGGAGTTGGATTTACAGTAGGTTTGACATATTATTTTATGCGATCATTCTTGAAACGAGAATTCAAGAAACGCTTCGATCGTATGGACCAAGAGCGGTATAGGCGTTATCGTCAAATGAGAGGATTGGATAAACGCGATATCGAAGACGACAAATAAAGATGAAAAAACGGGAAACGCATCTTAGAACTGATTGTAATTATGATGATGAATTTTCCTTTTCACTTATGGGTGCCTTTTGGGTACATGAATGCTTTTGTTTCACCTAAACGGACCCTTCTTTTCTTCGAAAAGGGTTCCTTCCCAAATTTTTTCGATTATTCTAAGCAATCTTTTTCGGGGGAGAAATTCATGAATGGACTCCGCATTTCACCGTAAACCCAAGGAGCCCTGCTGTTACGGTTTGATTCTCATTTCCAGCACTACGAAGTTCGGGCAGACCAAAAAGGCGACTAACCTGCTCTGCCTCATTAGTTATTTAAAGAGCAGCAACATAAAGAGAGACGCCACTTTGCCAGATATACCTGGTAAAGTGACGCAACTAGTTGGAGGCAGATAATGGTATGTACTTTATGCTTACGTTCAAGTTACCACCCCATAAAGGGGAGGAAATCGCCAAGAAATTCATGACCGTCAGCCAATCCGATTTAGCGACAAAAGGCCCCAAATACGTCAAACAACTCCACATCTTCAACGTCCTCAAAAAGAACGTCAAATCCTATTCCATCTGGGAAATCGATGACGACAAAGTTGCTGACGGACTGCGCTACATCTACAAAATCGTCGCCCAATATTTACCCATTGAGGGCGTGAAAGCGCTCATCGAACCCCTCATGACCATGGAAGACTCCCTAGCCATCTACGGCATCAAAATGGATTAACCACGGTATAATGAATATCATCTCTCATTTATAAGCGACAAATCTAAACGGCTAGAGCCCATAAACCATCAAAATAATCTAAGCGTCAAAAGAGAGCGTGTTGCAAATGAATGATTGATCGAAAGCTGCTCCCTATGGAGGCAAAGGCCGGTTGAAAACATATTTCAAGCCATTATGAGAGCTTCTAAAAATTGATATTTAATAATACTGTTAAACCATTAAGAGCCATTTAAGAGGAAGAAAAACGGGAAAGAATATGGATTGGTGCAGGCTATGGGACCTGAAAGTGATTTGTTTCAACGAGCTGTAATCGCCTTGAGTGACGAAGATTATGACCGAGCAGAAAAGCTTACGAGGGAGCTCCTTGATCTCAATGAACAAAACGTCGATGGATGGACTCTTTTGGCTAATATCTACCAGCAAAAAGGACAAAATGAATTGGCCATCCAAGCAGCGGAAAAAGCTACTGATCTCGATCCCAAGAATCTCCAACACTGGAACAACCTTGGATATCTCTATTTACTTCAAAGTAACTGGACTGCTGGGGAGCGATGCTATGCCAAAGCTGCAAGTCTCCCTAACCCCACGCCCACGATTTTTCTCAACCACGCATGGGCACTCATAGAGCTTGGAAAACAAGATCAAGCCAAACAGCAACTCCGCCAGGCACTCGAACAATCACTAGAAGACACTCTTTTCGATGACATTGAAACTAATGAACACTATGTTAAACTTCGCCCACTCTTTAAAGAAATCCAAAGAGAGGCTTAGTGGACGGCTGTTAAGGTTCTTCTTTAATGATAAAAAAGCTTCCAGATGTAACAGTTTGTCCTACTCCGGGAATTTGACGTAATTGATTCACTACAAGTTCACCGATCTCCTGAAGCGAACCGCCTCTCGCTTTTAAGATAAGGTCCCATTGTCCCGCAACCACATGAACCTCAACCACATTGTCTAATTTTGCTATTAGCCGTGCAACATCTTGTTGAGAAATGTTGTTAACTGGATTATACGTCACTAGCACGAAGGCGGTTACAGGTAAACCTATCTGATGATAATCAGGAATAGCCACGATTCGCTGAATAATTTTATTCGACTTCATGCGGTCAATCCTATGCTGAACGGTTGATCGAGGCAGGCGAAGTTTTCGTGAGATTTTGAGGGCTGATTGATCTGCATCCTGTTGAAGCTCTTGAAGAATTCTTCTATCTTTGTTATCAATCATAATTAGCAAAATACCAATATTAGTATTTAATTATTGTTATATTTCAGCATTTTGCTTATGCCGTTAGCAAAAAGCTAATATCCTCAAATTATTTTATATGCAGTGGGTGCGTCAGTATGGAAATGAAATCAATTCCGCATCGTCAGCTCTCACGCGAAGTAGCCTCAGACGTGGAAAGCGGTGTTCGATTACGTTACCGTTCCATTCGTTCTCCTCGAGCCCGAGCCATTCTCCAAATACAACACGAGATATTTCGTGTATCTCGAAGAGTTTTGGACAGCCTTGGGTTCTTAGAAGTACTCGCACCCATCATTGGTCCTGTAACCGATCCAGGAATCCGGGGAGCGGGAACTATAAAGGTGCCCTTCTATGGGAAGACCTATGTGCTGATGACCAGCATGATCTTGTATAAGCAGATGACCATGGCGAGTTTCCCCCGCGTGTATGCTTTTTCTCCCAATGTCCGGTTGGAACCATCAGCAAGCCGCGAAACTGGTCGTCATCTTGCCGAGTTTTACCAACTCGACTTAGAAGTAGCCCATGGAACCTGTGACGACATGATGACTCTCGGAGACATGCTGTTGTTCGAGGTCATCCAAACCGTCCGTCAAAAGTGCAAAGAACAATTAGTGGAACTCGGACGCACCCTCCCCTTACCTCCTCGGCGGTTACCGCGTATAACCTATACTGAGGCTTTAGAACTTCTTGCAAATGAAGGGATTACTCTAGATTCAACAGAGGAAATCTCTTGGAAAGCCGAGCAACATCTTTCTACATGCTTTAGTACACCCTTCTGGGTTACTGACTATCCCGCCACATCCCGTGGGTTCTATTATCTACGGGATGCCGACCATCCCGAACTGGTTCGTTCAATGGATTTACTGCTACCCGGAGGGTATGGAGAAATATCGAGTGGAGGGGAGCGGGAATATACCGTTGAGGGCGTAATCCAGCGGATGCGAGAAACCGGTGAAGACCCATTGAAATATGAGTGGTATCTGGATATGTTAAAGGAAGGCATTCCCCCTTCTGCAGGATTTGGTGTTGGATTGGAACGATTAACTCGGTACATATGTGGATCTTCACATATTTGGGAATGTTCACCTTTTCCGAAACTTCCAGGAGTGACTTAGTAACCTATGATTTGAAAGAATAATGAACGATGATCATTAATTGGGTCTACAAATTCAAATCTCATTTTTTAATATTCTATCGAGTTCAAATTCTTCGATCAATGAAAAACAAGTAAAATTTGTTGAGTTAACCTCTTGATTTTTAGTAACATCAATTTCCCTAAAGAGTTTTTACTTCTAAAGACACATGAACCTATTCAAACCCTATTAGCAATATTGAAGGAGAAGCTAATTCATGAATGTCAAAATTCTAGCCTATACAGAGAATCCAGAATTGCTTTGTGCAAAAATTGCACGGTATTCCTATGTTTCGGAATCTTGGGACGAGCTTGATCGGAAAATCCCTAGCGGCGGATGGGAAACATTCCTTAAAAAAGTCATAAAGATGGGCCATACATCAGTTCTCGAACATGCTGTGTTTACTTTTGAAATAACTGGTGTATCTAGGGTGTTTACACACCAATTTGTACGACACCGAATTGCCAGTTATTTGCAAAAATCATTTCGTCGTACTAAAATCAAGAAAATCATTCTTCCCCCATCAGTGATACAAGCGGCTGAAGATCCTAAGCAATTACATAAAGCCGCTGACACACTTTATCGCGAATACTATCGGCGAGGTGTTTCCATGGAAGATGCTCGATATCTCGCACCAATGGGTTCTGAAACTGCCATCATTGCGACGTTTAACGCACGTACATTACTTGAGTCATATTTTCCTCTTCGCTTGCACCGAACAGCCCAGTTTGAAATTCGAGCAGTGGCCAATGAAATGCTTCGGCTTGTAAAAGAGATTGCCCCTAATATTTTTCAGAAATTTGAAGTTGATGAATCACTGATTGAGGAATTAAAAACTCGTTATGGTCGATTCTAGCTTTTTTGGTTATGGTGTTCTTCAGGTTTTACTAGTGATAACCGCATCGCGTTAAGAATGACAGCTAATGATAATCCCATATCACCAACTGCTACTGCAAACCAAAGGGTAACCAATCCTGGAAATACAAAAGCGGCAAGGCTGAATTTCACTAAGAGCGATGCTCCAATATTTTGACGCACAATACTTCGTGTCTTTTTACTTAGCTGAAATAGATATGGAAGTTTCGAAAGGTCATCGAGCATTAGGGCAATATCAGCAGTGTCAATGGCGGCATCACTTCCAATGGCACCCATGGCAATCCCGATATCTGCGCTGGCCAATGCGGGCGCATCGTTTACACCATCCCCAACCATTGCTATAGACCCATATTTTTGCTGCAATGATTTGATAACGTTTACCTTACCCTCAGGCATCAGTTCGGCATAAAATTCATCAATACCAAGTTGTTTTGCTATCGCCTCTGCAGTGCAAGAATTATCACCTGTGACCATGACCGTTTTTACACCCATTTTCTTCAATGCTTTGAGGGTCCGAGTACTTGTTGGACGAATTGTATCATTAACCGCGATTACACCAATCGCCCGTTTGGATTTCCCCACTAGAATGACTGTTTTCCCTTCTTTCTCGAGTTGGCTAAACCGTTCTTTTGGATAGGTTATAGCCATTTCTTTAAACAGCCTTTCATTCCCAACATAGTATTGTTCGCCGTCGATTGTGCCCGAAACACCTAATCCAGTGATAGCGGAAAAATCATCCACATCGATGAGCTGCAATCCAGGATTCATCGCCTTTGAAAGAATGGCTTGACTAATGGGATGCTCAGAGTAAGCTTCAATCGATGCAGCAGCCTGGAGAACTAACTCTTCAGATTCCTCAAACGGAATGACGTCAGTAACTTCTAACTTCCCAGTAGTCAATGTTCCAGTTTTATCAAAAGCCACAACCTTCACACGACCTAGTGTTTCGATGTGCTGACTCCCTTTGATCAATACGCCACTTTGCGTTGCACTTGTCAATGCTGAAACCATCGCTACAGGAGTCGCAATCGCAAAAGCACATGGACATGATATCACTAGAAGTACAAGAGCTCGATAAACCCAATCGCTCCAAAGGACACCTAAAAGAAGAGGAGGGATTATCGCCACTAGAATCGCAATAAGAACTACTGAGGGGGTATAATATTTAGCGAATTGGTCAATAAACTGTTCAGCGGAAGACTTCGATTTCTGAGCCTGTTCAACCATCGCTAAAATCGTCGCCAAAACGGTTTCATCAGAAAGACGAGTAACCTGAATTTCCAGATACCCCTCGTTGTTCATGGTGCCAGCATATACTTCGTCGTCAACATCCTTTGTAATCGGAAGCGATTCACCCGTGATTGGAGCCTGATTGACACTTGTCGATCCTTTGACAACAATACCATCTAAAGGTATCTTCTCGCCGGGTCTAACAATTACTATTTCGTTAACCAGCACTTCATGAACATGGACCCGGACTTCAACTCTACCGCGTTTAACAATTGCTATTTCGGGAGCAAGTTTCATCAGCGAAGCGACGGACCGCTGTGCATTTTCCTTTGCCTTGCTTTCTAAAAATTCCGCAATGAAGTACAATACTAGTACTGCAGCGCCTTCTGCAGCATGTCCAATTAGAAACGCTGCTACTGCAGCAATCGTCATTAAGAATGCAATATTTAATCGTCGACGATTGACCAATCCTTTAACTCCTGCTATCAGTATGGAATAGCCCGCGATGATTGCAGTCATTAGAAAAAAGATTAGAGCTAAAAACATCTGCCCCATCAGAAACTCAAAAACAAGGCCTATGATAAAAAACACCATAGAAGCAATAATGACGAAAAACCGAGGGTCACGCCACAAAGAAATCCCATTGGTAGCCGAATCGTAGTTAGTCTCACAAACAGTACAGTTATTCTCGATTTCACTGTGATGATCTTGCACTTGTGATATCCCCAAATAAGCTTGAAATTTGTTTGAAAACATTAGATACTATTCCATTTATTAAGGTAGTGCTAATACAGAATTGATTTTTAATAATATTTAATAAAGATTGCTACAAATATTAACAAAGTGATAGCATGCCAATCATTAGTATATCTCTAACTGCTCAACTACTCAAACAATTGGATAAATTTATGCGAGACCGAGGGTACTCAAGCCGTTCAGAAGCCATTCGCGATGCCGTTCGCACAGCCCTTTCAGAATTTGAGCTTGAGCAATTTGAAAGAGGGAGAGTTACTGCCACAGTCACAGCAATCTCAGCACACGAACAGCCAGGCGTAGATGAGCGGCTTACCCGTCTTCGACACAGCTACAATCACATTGTGTCAGGAAACATGCACTTACACCTAGGAGAACCCCATTGTCTTGAGGTCTTTATCACCGAGGGTAACGTCGAAGAGGTATTAGAGTTTGTTAGCCGGATCCGTGCGATGAGAGGTTTACAGCAAGTTAAGTATACAATTATACCGCTTAAAGACTAAATATGAATCCACGTTCTACTGAAAATTCTGCGCTTTGATATCAAGATGAGTCTAGAGGTGAACAGGAACCCTATCTTCAGCTATCACACCAATAAATTGAATTACAAAAACATCAATGATTGAAGGAAACCCGTTGGGTTCCTATCTGCTGACAATCATCTTGGCTTTTGAAACCACTAGAGGAATATTAAATAGGTGAATGAAAGGTCAAACAGCAATTTAATCTATTTTTTCGCTGGTTTTGGCCCTTCATCTTCGTCATCGAAAAAGTCAACCCTTCGGAGACTAATTTCATCACGCCTGGGACTTGCCGCCATCAAGAAATATTCGCCACCTTCTAAGCCCATCATTTCACGAATTTGTTTTGGAATAACAACATGATATGAGGAGCCGTCTGGGCGCATATAGCCTTTCACGATAATTCGGACACGTTTGGGCTTCATTTTGTGCATTCCTGGTGGATGAGGGGGCTCAAGTGGTTCACGTAAATCTTCATCAAACATTGTATGTCTCACACCCTTATAACGATTATACTCAGTATAATCAGTAGTATGAGTATACTTTGTAGTATTTAAAACTTTTCCCTCCAAACCAACGCTAATAAATCCACAAACACAACAGCGAGACTCCAAGCAATCGCGAAGGAACACCAAATCGCTCAAGGCAGTTTTCTTGATTTTTGAAACACGCCCCTCAAAGCAGATTGACCACTAGATCAACACAACCGCGCCCAGTGGTGGTATTATTTCGCTAGATGAGGCCAATCGCCACAAGACATCAATTTTGTCCATCGCCCTTGGCATCAAATAGAAAACGAAAAACACTCAAAGTTGGTCATATCACCAAAGCAATTCGACTCCAAAGTATCAAGCTATTCCGAGCTCATTTCATTAACAAAAAGCAACTCTAAATGAAAAGGTGAGTCCAAACTTTGTTTCCCCTACTTCCCAAAATAGACAAGCGTTTAAGTTAAACTAATATCATCAGGATAAAGTAGGAAAAAATTAGTAGAAAAATTGTAATCATGCCGGTAAGCACAACTATATCTAAGATTGAAGGACCCAAACCGTAATCAAAGAATCGGAATATCCACTGAACGACTCCCCAGGGCATTATAATGAGCCCTGAAAGCCTAGCAAAGTCTCCAATATCCTCTTGGGAGACCTTCACTGAATAACCTAGAAAAAGGAAGGCGCCCAGCCAAAGAATCCAATCAAGCCATGCTATAATCCAATCAGCTGTGACAGGGATGGATGGAGGCTGCCAATAAGTAACAAGGAAGAAATTCTCTGTTATGAATGAGATCATTAATGGTCGAAGGATATTGAGAAGTCTTAGGGTATTGAAAACAACTTGAATGAAAAGGAAGATAATTGTTAGGAGCGGGACTAATCTTTCTGTTTTCCGACGGATACTGATGATCGCGAATGCGATCATGATTAGTGCACAGACATTTAACCATCCAAATATTGTGGCGAAGTCAGGGAGAGGTAAGTAAAAGGCTATAAGATAGTATGCCGCTTCGATTACGAGTAACATGCTGCCAAGAGCACCAAGGAGAAACAACATTCTATTCAATGAGTTTTTTTCCACAGAACACCCACCTCGTTAGAATGACTTTGCATTTCTTGAAGTGGATTAAGTCAAGAAGCTAAATTCAATTCATCGAAGCCATTCGAAACCATCTAAGGTTCTAAATAGTTTAAATCATTACTTATAAAGTCAAACACCATGAGATTCATAATGGCCTATTTTGACTTTTCATGTGAATACGCTTGAACACTTGTCTAGTGACCAGTCAATTAGAAATCTTGTACTCACTCTAACCTTAGGAGAATCGCATTTTACGTGATAATTATTTCTAACAAATAAAAAAACGATGAGGAGGACANNAGGACATATCGCCTCCTCAATAAAATAGATTAGCGTTTTCGTCGTCGGGCGATGATTCCAATTCCGAGCGAGAGAACGAGAGCAATGGCAATGGCACTAAGGGGGAAACCAGGTATAGGGAACGTAGTTGTGGGAGTTGGAGTCGTAGGCGTTGTTGGACCATCAGAGATTTTCAGAAGCCAAAAGTCTTCAAGTCCTGCACCATAGGTGGCTGTTTGACCGAAAACCATGAAGCCTCCTGTGCTGAGAGCTATAACGGAACGACCTAATTCGTTCTCGGCTCCACCATAGGTTTGATTCCATAACAGATTTCCATTGGCGTCTGTGCGCATGACATAGAAGTCATAGTTACCAACATTGAAGCTACGAGTGGATCCAGCGAGTACAAAGCTTCCATCACTTAGTTCTTTGAAATCAAAAGCGTACTCAGTATCAGTTCCACCGTACGTATGGTTCCAGAGGTGAGTTCCAGTTGCAGTCACACGGAGAAAGAAAGCGTTCTCATATGAACCTGAGTTGATACCAAAACTTAACGTGTCACCACTGAGTCCAAAGTCCCCGTTATCAAGTTCTTGAATCTGTAACCCCCATTCATGATCTGTTCCACCGTATGTCTGATTCCATAAGTGGTTACCAGATGCATCAACACGAACCAGCCACAAATCCGAACCACCAGCACCGATACTCTCAGTCCGTCCAAAAAGTGCAAAGCCACCGCTCGTTTCCACTAACGAAAACCCAGTATCAACACCGCTTCCACCATAGGTCTTGTTCCAGAGATGATTACCATTCGCGTCTAAGCGGATTAACCACATATCAGCGAGACCAGCACCATATTGGTCTGTTTCGCTAATAATTGCGTAGCCGCCACCACTGACTTCTACGATTCCCCACCCAACTTCAGAGTTGGACCCGCCAAAGGTGCGATTCCATAATTGATTCCCATTCGCGTCAGTTCGAAGGACCAACACGTCATCATTGAGACTTAAGATATCGGCAGGAGCATTACCAGTGGCTGCAAAGCCACCATCACTGCATTCAACCACGTGCCAAAACCTTTCAACGTAGCCCCCTACTCGCGCATACGATTGATTCCAGAGTTGGTTACCGTCGTCATCTATCCGGACTAACCAAGCATCTCGATTAGTACCCGTTCCAGCATCTGAGCCACCGGCCATAAGAAATCCACCTGAACTCACTTCAATCATATAACCTGCTTCGTCTCGTCCAATTGTACCATATGTACTATCCCACAGCTCAAATTGTGCACTAACTCGCGGCGCCAGTTCATTAGTCAGCCAAGTTGTTGGTGTCATTGTAAACAGCGTTATCGGAAGTATCATAAGAAGAGCAAGCAGCAGTGTTGAGGAAATTTTCATTTTTTTCATTATTTTCACAAACGTAGACTAAACCCTCTAGGAATCATTGCTTTTGTTCATATTATATCTAAATGTTTTCGCTTTGTCTTGAATAATTATTTTAGTAGAACATTTTTACTTGACGTGTAGTAGGAGTGGGATTTTAATGTATAAACAGAACCAAAGCTGTCATACACTCATAATGTTGCAGGGGTGGAATCGTATCAAACCCAAACAATCTGTCAAAGCGTTCATGATTATTACGGTTCTTGCTTGTTCGCTGGTTGTTGGTTTACCGCAACTTTCAACAACTCAGGCGTGGGGACTGGCGACGCATATGTGGATGGTCGAATATGCAATCGATGCAATGCCTACAGGCGATTGGAAGGATGCTTTTGAATTTTTTGAAGCCCAGATAAAAGCCGGATCAATTACGCCTGATGTCGTCTGGCAAGATTGGGATAACCACCTCTATTATCCACATACTGAAGAGCGTTCAGCACACATTGCTGTGGACCGCTGGTATGGTTATCTCCGGCAGAACCTGTCTGTTGGCGCCTGGGACAAGGGGATGTTTGCAGCGGGCGTCATGTCCCACTACTTCACTGATCCTAATATCCCTGTACACACTGATGATAATTGGGCTGGACACGCAGCATTAGAAACGGATATTAACTATCATTTGGCCACTTTTTCACCGACGATTGGTGAGTTGGCACTCGTTGGGGATCCGAGCCAATACTTAATCGACTATGCAACGATTGCACATGACTACTACGACGAGTGCCGAGCGCTCTATCCGACAGGCACGATTCCTTCACCAAGTCCACTTGATAATGATCCCACATTTCATAGCATCATCGAAAACCAGACAAGCCGAGCCATAACAGGCCTTCGGAATCTATGGTATTCGGCCATTCAAGGACTCGACCCCCCTAACATTCCGGGCGGAATTTCAACATGGACCGTCCTCATTGATGAAGGTCATGATAATGCTTATACCACTGCACCAGAGGACCAACTTTCCTCATTTAAAAGCTTCCTAAATCAATTTTCGGTGAATATAATTATTAATGATGATACGATTACACCTGATGACCTACAAGCCGTTGACTTACTCATCATCACCGCACCATTTCTTGCCTTTACGACAGCTGAAATTAACGCGATTGCAAATTGGATAGTCAACCAAACCGACGGCCACATGCTCCTTACAGGATATTCGGATTTTTACTCTAGTTTTCGCCGACAGGAAATGAATTGGCTTCTCGATAATCTAACAAGCCATATACAATTAAATGATGACCAAGTCTTTGCTTCAGATAGTTTTGATCCAGGAAGACCCTGGTACTGTGACATTGACAATGTCTTACCCGGAACTGTGACGTATGGCATTACGACCGGCGTGAATAAGATCCGAATGTTTTCCACCAGCAGCTTATGGTATACAGATCCATCGGCGATCACTAACATCACCTTTGGCGACCCGACCTTCTATCAAGACTTTCCAGGGAATCCACCGCCACCTGTTGTCATCTATGATACCACTGCAGATACAACCGGTGGAGATTCGATACCATTGATGGCTGTGGAAACGATTGGTGATTCTCGAATTTATGTATCGGGTACGACCTTCTTTAGCAATTTCGATTACGGAGCCACCGACATGAAAAACGACCTCCTTGTTAGGCAAGCCATCGAGTGGTTACTGAATACGTCCTTACAAGCCATCGATGTATATGGTCCAATCATTTCGAATGTAGCAAACAACCCACCGACCCCTACGGGAGGGCAGCCTTTTACCATCACTGCAACGGTAAATGACACGGCAGGTGTAGAGAACGTCACAGTATTCTATCAACTGGACAATGGACCTGAACAAACCCTTGCAATGACCCAACTCCTGGACGCGGATTATCAGGCAATTATTCCAGGAACCGAAACGGCTCTGAGAACCAATATCACCTATTACATCAAAGCTTATGACACGAACAATAACTGGCGGAAAACCGTTTCCACCACATTAGACGTTCTCCCCGGTTTTGCCATAAATCCATTACTACTCTATGCCATTCCAATAGCAGCAGCAATTGTAATCATAGTAGTGGTCACAGTTGTGGGATATTGGTTATATCATAAAAAATCAGTAGGCTAGACACATTCACCCATAGAGAACTTCTTTGAGGTACTTGTTATTCTATTGGCACCTATTATTAACAGATGCTACTATTTCTTTGAAAGCATTTAACGTAGAGGTCTTTAAAGATTTAAAGCTTAAAAGGAAAACAGCGGTATTGGGAAATATAGTGATTCGTCATAAAAGTATTAGTTGTATTTGGCCATCCCAATCCGCAATCGTTTAATCGTGCCGTTCTTGACTCCTTTACAAAAGGACTCGAAGACGGCGGACACGAATTCGAAGTCTCAGACCTGTATGCCCAGAATTTCAATCCCAGCTTCCAACTTGAAGATTTCGCTCAATTCCAAGGCAAACCCATGTCTGCTGATATCCAAGCCGAGCAAAAGAAATTAGTCAACGCTGATGGGCTAGTCATCATTGGGCCAGTCCTCGGATGGTTTGTACCTGCAATCCTTGAAGGATGGCTCCAACGCGTGTTTTCCTGGGGATTCGCCTGGACTGCCGATAGGGATGGCATGCATGGTCATCTAACACAAGAAAAAGGAATGTACATCTTTACAACAGGTAACCCTGAAGAATTCTATAAGACAAAAGGCTTAGGCAACGCCATGGGCAATATTCTCAATTCCACAAT
>JABAOF010003601.1_pt2 | contig 15228 bp, 15 predicted proteins | sample 7062171 | NCBI WGS metagenome assembly JABAOF01 (sample SAMN14538628, study PRJNA623070) | marine sediment metagenome | biome: marine biome [ENVO:00000428]; feature: marine pelagic biome [ENVO:01000023]; material: deep marine sediment [ENVO:00002113] | place: India: Gulf of Khambhat ...
GTGAACCATGTATTTCGGCCTTTCGCCGTTCGGTAACGGAAGAGAGCCGAAGACCCGGGTTCGAATCCCGGCCGGAGCACCATTTCCCCTACCAGCGCCAGACCTGAGAATCGAATACTCCAGAATTTTCGCAAGTCATAAAACTGCCACAGACAATTGATTCTACTAGATCCACAAGATCCCAACGAAACGGGACCTGGAAGGCACACCCTTGGAAAATCATACTGAGTGGAAAGCGAAGCTAGCACTCTTCTGCTATTTCAGCGTGATCGGTGGAATCTTTCTAGGTTCGATCATAGTAGAACTAGTACTTCTCGGCTTGCAGATAGACTACTTGGATTTGCCCTTTCCGCTCGCCCTCATATCCCTGCCTGTCAATGAGCTCATCATTCTCGGAGTCACGCTAGTGTTTGCCAGACACAAAAGGGCTAGTTGGAAAGAGTTGGGCTTGAAGAAGACTAGCCTTCGAATCCTAACCATTGTTACCATTGCTGCAGCGCCTCTTTATCTGCTGGGCGTAGGCATTTCAATTGGACAAGAAGTCATGTTTGGTCCGGATCCCACTGCGGAGCTGGTGGCGAAGCTTGTGATCCCGAGAGATGCGCTCCAACTTGTCGCTATGATCGTCCTCTCTCTAGTCTTGGTTGGCCCTGTTGAGGAGGTGGCCTTTCGAGGTTTCGTCCAGAAGGGGTTCGAAAATTCTTTTGGCAAAACCAAGGGCCTGTTGATTGCTTCTGTTCTATTTGGGATTGGGCACAGTCTTGTTAGTCCGTATTCCGTTATTCCTACGGCTTTTGGAGGGCTGATCCTGGGTTATGTTTGGCAAAAGACCGGTGAGAATACTACAGCTTCCGCACTGATGCACGGGATATACGATTCAATAGTCATAGCATTAGCGTATTTCCTCACTGTCTAAAAAGCTAGTGTAGGGTGTGCCCTCATTTTCGCTAGACGCAAACAGCAAGGAGATATGTGAACACCATACATGTTTTCCTTTTCCCAAAGTTTTATCCATTACTTTGTGAAAATAGTAAGGAGCGGTTGGATGTGAGAGGGGAGGCTGCGGCAGTGTCACAATCGACGGTAGAAGTCTGTCAGCGTTGTAAGATAGGTTTCTCTCTCTTCATGACATGCTTCAATTCAGAAGTCGTGAGATTCAACAAGGAAAACAAGACTTGTCTAGAACTGACCCCATGCGATTTCGTTGCTCTGCTTCTCGACCCGAACGAAGAGAGGCATCTGGAGTCTGGTTCCAACCTTGACCTGATAAGGTGTTGTTTTCATCAATGCCTCGCCCTCTCTCGGAATGGTGTAAGCGATCACACATATGACGCGCTTTTAGGCTACAATCCCTTTCTCCAGAAAGAAATCGAATATGTCGTCTAGAAAAGATGGCAAGTTCGCACTAATCTGACTCCTGGTAATCTGATAGTGTCTCTCGACATTGCCTACTTCTTTCCTAGTCGCAGAATCCCAAATTGCAGTGCTCCGTCAATAAAGACCCAGAACCATGTGGGAAAAGGCGAGGTCGCGTTCACATTATCTAGAAATTCTCAAATGCTCTCGCAATCTGATACCCCATGTCTTATTCTCAATTTTTTTGAGGGCTCTGGCTCTGACAAACTTTTATACCTTTCAAGAACACCAATTCCTTTTGCGGCGGGTCTTAGGCGAGGGGTTAGGGGTCCCTTGAACCGTAAACCCTCTATATGACGGGCTGAGAGCCTTGGTGAGGCTTCAAAGACCAGCATGGCTCCCCAGTCTCTGACCATGAGTATCCGTCCCCTGGGGCTGACGGTCGCGGGGCAGTCTTCGTAGGGAGGCTGTTTACTGCGTTTGCCAGGTGAATCTGGCTAGGCCCGGGAGGGAGCAACCTAAGCTTGGACGTTTAGCGCTTGGGGGGTTGCGGGTATGAGTTCGGATGCTGGACGGCCTGTTGGAAACTGGGCGTCGAGCCAAGGTGACCCGTCGCTTCCTCGGACTGTCTTCTTTTGCTTCTTACGATTCCTTTGCTATGTTGGTATACTCCGCTGTAACCCTTCATTGCCCTTTTTCCGAGCTTGTGGAAGACTATCTGGACTATTGGTTCGCCTTTCCTCACTCTGACGGCACGCTCTCCGTCGTTATGGAGGTTCAGCGTGAGTTGCCCACAGAATCCGGGATCTACCACAGCAAAACTTCCGATGATGCCTTCTCTTGCCAATGATGAACGTATGTGAAGTGTGGACATTATCGTCAAATCGAGTTCGACCGTTTCCAGAGTTGCGATTAGGCTGTGTTGTTTGGGTTTAATGGTTAATTCTTTGGCGGATCGCAAGTCGTAGCCAGCAGGGTTGAGGCAAGAGGGTTCGAAATGCGTGATTCGTATCTTGCCCCTTTTCAAATGTTCAAGTATTTCTTTGTCAGAGAGGAGGGTCAAAAGTAGCTCCCGTTTCTGGTAGAAAGTAACGTAATTGTAAAATATTTTCCCCTACGATCTCAAGGTGCACGCAGCTCCTGTAACATCTGGCATGGTTTGCAGGTTTCGCCTACAGTCGGTTCTCCACAAATTCGACATTCTCTCAGCTCCACCGCTTCTCTCGCGGCTTCCAGTGCAGGTCTTATTCTCTCGATCGATCTGAAGATAGCAAACTTCGTGCCCGGGTGCTTCTCTTCCATTCTGTTCAGCATAGCCCTTACATCATTTCTTAATGCAGCACCTGCATACGGACACGGTCCCTCTTGGTAGTCGATCTGCTTCAGGTACGCATAAAGCACGACTTCTCGTTCTGGAATTTCGCAGAAAGGTTTCACACGTTGCACGAGCTTCGGGTGAGCCTTCATCAGGACAGGTTTGACACGTCCTAGTCGTTCGGCGTCTCCATGCATGATATTCAGAAGCATAGTTTGGGCTTCGTCGTCCAAGGTGTGGGCCGTCGCGATCTTGTCCGCACCTGCTTTGCGAGTGGTCGTGTTTAGTGCCTGCCTTCTCAATACTCCACAGAACGAGCAGGGGGTTAGCCCCTTCGCTTCTCGCTTATCGATGATACCTACCATGTCATCCAGAGTGTATCCATACATGTCTTTGAAGGAGGCGATCCTATGAGGTATTCCCAGTTCTTGGCAGATCTTCGTTGCGGTTCTCAACGCTTCATCTCTATAACCGCGGATACCTTCGTCTATCGTTACCGCAGTGACGGAGGCTCTTGGGAATTTCTTTTCTATCCTAGTCAGGATGTGGGCAAGGGTGACGCTGTCCTTTCCGCCCGAGACGGCGACGACTATTTTGTCCGTAGGTTGAAGCATGTCATATTCGGAAATCGTAGCTCGAACCTTATCTTCTAGAGATCGGGTGAAGCATTTGCTACAGAGGCTTTCTCCAGAGTATGGTCTGGAGTACACCGCCGCTTTTCCCTTGCACAGTGTACATTTGGACATTGTCATTTCAACTTTGATTCTGGCAGTTGGTCGCGATTCTGGCCGCAGCCACTACCAGCTGGAATCTACTAAAGAATACCACTTCAGTATAGTTGTTGTGGCACATCAACATCGACACGTGCTGTTGTCAAGACCCTCTCGGGGTGATGACCATAGAAGCCCATTCGATGCAAGTGCGTGGTCAAGAGAACGCAACTGAGTCCAACGCGCAAATCAGCTGCGCTCAAAAACCATAGAAGGGGGCATCCCCAATCTGTAATTGGTCAAACTCTCCACTTCCAACGGGTAAACGCCATGACCAAAAAGCCTATGACACGCGCCGAACGTCTGGAAGTTGTCTATCCTTCCAATCACTGGCAACTACTGGAAGAATTGAGGTCAAAAGCGATCGAACTAATGACCATACTAAAGCGTTCTCATCTGCATTCCATCGTGCACGGAAGCATCGCTAGAGGCGACGTTTCAGCAAAAAGTGACATTGACGTTCTCGTCGCAGACCCCCTATCCTCCTTTGCGATAGAAAACGAGCTCGAACGGAGCAACATTCAAGTTAGTCGCAGGATCGTTATGCAGGCCACGCCCTACTACGCTGTAAAAGGATATATCGAGATAGACAACCAAAGATCAATCTCCTTCCCGCTCGTGAAACTCCGTCCAGTAGAGAAAGAATTCTACAAATTCGGAGGCATGGCAACGCTTTCTACCCTTAACGAAGACAGACGAACCCTCGGCGTAGACAAGAGGCTCATGTTGATCGAACCCACATCTGACGGCCACGTCGAAAGTGCAATAGTAGGTCGTGAACGAACCGTTGCTCACCTCTTGGGGATTTCTTTAAACACCGTCCTCGACCGCGTCCACGCTCTCATGCGCCGCAACGAAGTCGGCAGAACGGGAGTCTTCATCAAGAGGCAATTGGCTCCCGACGAAACCTTTGAGATGGTTCTCAAGAACCTTGCAGATCAGAATCCGGCTGTCCGCAGACGCCTCAAACGTCAAGAAAAATAGCCTTTTCAACATTAGCCGATTGGGAATCGCAGAAGCGCAGCCATACCGCCCAGCGAAAGCAATTTCGCTCCAGCCTCATGCTCCGTGCTAATCACGACAACGTGCCCACCCTTGTCCTCAGCCGTCTTCATCACCCTTTCAAGAGCCGTCCTCTCTTCTTCAGCCATCTCCCTCAACGTGACATCTGCCACGAGGAGCGTCTCCACCGCCCCGTAGCTGCTAGCTTTCTCGACCTCTGCAAACCCATAAGTCACATCCAGACTGCTTTTACCGAGCCGGGCCAAGACCTCTTCCATAAGACTGGATTCCTCAGCAATACGCACGTGCTTCAAAGCTTTCGTGAAGACCCCAGACCGCAAAGCTTCGTGTATTCCAGCTACGCCAGCGCTATTCACGCTTTTCACGTCAATAATGGCTTCCGCGATATCTGGTGCAGTTCTGTTCACGTATTGGACAAGGTCGTTCTTGGCAAATCCAACTCCAATCACGACGATGGGACTACGCAGATTTGCCCATACCGCTCTCACCGATGCCAGAGTATTCTTTTGCAGCTCACGCTTGGCCTGGGTCCTCTTTTCGGCCTCCATCTTTCCTGGAAGCTTGGTTTTCTCCTCCACTTTGACGTCGATTCCGTATTGCCTTAACACCGCTACGGAATACTCCTCATTGTCGATTGAAACCACTATGATGGGGGAGACGGTCGCCTGGCTGGCTCTCTTCAGGCGATCGAGCTGATGTTTGAGCCAATCAGACTTCACGACTGTTATCGGCTTGTTCACGGTGACGTTTATGGTATGGCGGGATCCCTTCACGCTCACTTTATCTGGTGCGTCACAGACGATTCCGTGCACCCTCAACCGGTTCAACGTTTTGTCCCAGAAGACTTTCGCGACTCTGACGCCGAGGAAGACAGACACCCGCTTGCCTCTTTGGGGACGGGCGTATCGCTCATCCACCTTTACTTCGCGAGTCGTCCGGGCACGCACTTCATCATTTTTGAGAATGATGTTGTACAAATGCCACAAATCATCGAGGCTCTCCGGGCGAACCTTGACTATGCCTTTCTTCAGCTTGCTTCTCAGAATCTTCAGAAGGACGCACTCTCCAAGCCGTGGCCACGTGTATCAGACAGTCACTACCAACACGTGTTCGAAGCATATATGGCGTTCTATCTTGCGCATTCCAAGTGAGAGAGAATGGTTTCTGGCTTCTGGATTGCACCTAGTGGATGCCCAGATGGAGTGTATGGGAGATCAGCCCTTGATCTCTTTTAAGGTGATCAAGTTCATGTTTAGCGGTTGTTTTATTTTGTCGGAGATTCGCGCTGCCACTAGGTAGCTGATGATCTTCTTGCTCGCTATATCGACGAGTCGCTGCGTTATCACGCCGTCGAAGACCACGGTGTCTACATCTTTCACGTCGTTCAGCTTGTCAGCGAGTTCGCTTACTGGCAGGCGTTCTATTTCTTTCATGTCTTTGCTGAACAGAACAGCTTCTAGAGTTCCTTCGAGCTTGTTTGCAGTATCGACAACGCGTTTGGGCAGTCTGACCTTGGGTTGCTTTCTCTTTGCTTTGGGCTTTTTGGCGGGGACTCTCTTTTGCAGGGCTGTTTCAATTTCCCCAGGAGTTAGGTCTTCCACTTCTTTTTTTCGCGGTGCGCGAGCAACGTACTTGATGTTCGTTACTTGCAATAGTTCCTTGAGTATGAGATCCCCACCTCGATCCCCATCGAGAAAAGCCGTAGCTTCCTTTTCACGGGACAGTTTGATTATGGTCTCGGGTATCTTCGCGCCTTCAAGAGCGATAACGTTCTGGATTCCTGACCTCAGCAGGTTTATGACATCGGCCCGGCCTTCGACTATGATTATCTCTTTAGATGAAGCAACATCTGGTCCAGCTGTGAGGCCTTCGGAGCCGTATTTTTCTGCTCTAGCTAATCTGAGTGCTTCTGACACCTGTCGGTAGATGTCCTCTGTCTCAGGTACCGTTTTGAGAGTCCACTCTTGAAGGATATCCTTTGCTCTGGTGATAATCGCGCTTCGCCGAGCGTCGCGGATGTCTTCAATCTCTTTCACAGTAACGTTTGCTTCGCAGGGACCCACTCTGTTTATGCTCTCAATACTTGCGGCTATGATGGCAGTGGTGACACGATCTAGGCTTGTGGGAATATCGATATTGCCATTTGTTTTGTCTTTTTTCGACTCTAACTTGATTTCTATTCTTCCGATTCTACCCGACTTTTGGAGTTCTCGGAGATCCAGGTCAGGACCGAACAAACCTTCCGTCTGCCCGAAAACTGCTCCGATAACGTCTGGTTTTTCAACTACGCCCTCCACGTTGAATTGGGCTCGAATTACATACTTTGCAGTAACCGTTTGTGATGAACCCATAATCCTTCACCTCAATCACGAATTTAACCTCTCAAAAGAATGTAGAGATGGTTCAGCGTTTAATACCTTTCCACCTCTTATACTTTACTGATCTAGTCTCCAGCTTTCTTTCGTAAGGTGTCCAAGTAGGCTGCTAGGCCTTCCACGTCTTTGACGTCCTTTCTCACCATGCTTCTTAATCTCCTCCAAAAGAACCGGTTGGCTTTGATTCGCCTTCTCTCTAGCCACTGGGCTATGCGTTTGGTCAATTCAACGCCGCGCCTGTCAAAGTCAAACAAGAGAATGATTTCATCACCTTTTCGGGCTTCGGCCTCTCGGATGACATCGAGAAGGGATTTTCCTGAGGATTTGGCTGAGAGGATGTCACCCTGTATTCCCAGATTACGCAACGTCACGACGTCCTTCTGACCTTCGACGACGATAGGCATCCCTTTGGCAGACTCATCTTCTAGCCGCTCTATAAGTTGCAGAACGTTTTCCAACCGCTCTTTCAAGGTACTTGACAACGGGTCTACCTTGTGATTTTCGCTCGTCTTACCGTCTCCAAACATTCTCTGGCTTCTTTGTTCCTTTCAAAGTATTCTCTGACTGGTTGCAGTATCTCCGCTAGTCTCTCTGCGACGGCGCTCTTCAAATCCTTAGGATGCAGTTCGCCTTTCCTATAGACGCGCTGTAGTTCCTCATAGCTGTCGAATTCGACATTTCCACCGTATTTAACAGGTCGTTCGATTCGAAAGGTTTCGAGTTCCCGGAATATGATGTATTTGCAGTATCCTAGAATGGGGTTGAATTCGACTTCTTTTTCGGGACAGAAGGCGTTTGAGATTTTTCGTTTTATGGCGTCGGGAGAATCGTATATGAAGATGCACGTTTCTGGCATGCTCTTGGCCATTTTCGCCGATAGCATAACTTCCTTCTCTTTTCCTCTAGGAATCGGCCAGATCGCTGGTTTCTGGAGGCCTGACAGGATGTGATGGTGCACGCAGACGGGTTTCCAGAAGCCTAACCTATCTCCGAGTTCTCTGGCGACCACGTTAGCCTTTCTTTGATCTAAGCCTAGTTGGCAGATGTCGACATCGAGCTGGAATATGTCCGCCACCTGCATGGGAGTGTACATGAAGTCGGAGACATGTCTGGCCTCTGTTCTTTCTCGGCCCGCGATTTCTAACGTTCTTCTCGCTCGAGCGATGGTCAAGTTTTTCGCGACGGAGATCGTCTTCTCCCAGTAGTCCAGATCTTGGTAGAGTTGATCTGAGTAGATGAATTCCACTTTGTCTTTGGGCACGCCTAAGGCGATCCATGAGTGCCGAAAGTGGTCGGCAGACTTTTGGATTAGTTCCATGTCGCCGCCGAGTTTCCGGTTTAGCCATGCGTGCCATGTTGACAAGTAGGCCTTGAAGTGTATCCCCGCGTCTATGAGATCTTTCATCTTGTACGCGCATATCAAGCCGGTGCCCAGATGGACGAGGCCGGAGGGTTCCCAACCGTTATAGGCTATCGGATGTTCCTTGGTCTCCAGAAGCCGCCTCAAGTCCCGGAGAGTGAGAATCTCCTCGGTCGGCGGTCGTCTTAACAGCTCAATCCTCGTCTCGATGTCCAAACTTGACACGCCTGATGATCCCGGTGTTTCTCTTCTGTCTTGGATACGAAGCGCCTTAAAAGCTCTTTTCGCGGGTGCTGTGTCCTGCGTAACCAACACTCAACTTCATTGCAGAGCCTCTCGCTCCTCTTAGTCGAGCTCTCTCAGACGCAGGTTGGAGGCACCCGCGCCCACCGTGTCCCATGCCTGGGTAAACCCTCCGTCAATGGCAGGTGTTGATCACCGGTCTCTGTAGGGTCCGTCTGCATGAGCCCTGTGAAGGTTTCGGTGGGATTGCAGGCTGCTCATTTCATCGCTACTAAAAAGACTGGATTCAGTTGAGATAAGGTTTCCTGCATCTTTCCATTACAGCGGCTTCTCTAAGCTGACCTACATGCATCGTTGAGTCGTCCCTAGATCACAATCCATTCAAGATCCATTTCAAAGGCGCTGGTTGGGTTTTCCAGTTCAAAATTATTAAGGACCTCCGGATGAATCTCTCCTACAATACCGACCTTCCTCCGCCTGACGTATATGTCAGCAACTCTTCCCAGCAGAAAGCTCGGATGGGCCGCCTCTCTTATCTGCCGCTTTTTGACACCTAGGTTAGCAAGGAGAGCCTCTGCGTAGGACCTCATCTCAGTGAAGTTGGCTGTTGGATGAGAGGAGACTCCTGCTACATGGAGCCTCCTCGCACTGCGGGTCTCAGCTTTCTTCTCCACATACACCACGTCTGAGACTTCAAAGATTCGTTGAGGATAGCTTTCATGTCTGTTGTCCATCAGATTTCTCAGCAAACCGGGGAGCAGATCCCTTCGGGCTATAGAATACTCCAATGAGACGGGATTCGCGAGTCTTACCATGTTATTGACTTTCTTTTTCATTCTCTGATACTGGTCAGTTTCATTTGTAAGAATGAAGTTCATCGCCTCAATGAAACCAAAGCCAGTCATTATCTGGCGAACACGCTCAGCGGCTTCGTTTGCCCAATGCTGCTTACCAGTCGTTACAGTCGAAGGACGGGTTGGCGTCAGCTTGAAGTACCCGTAACCTATGGCGACTTCTTCGACCAAGTCAACCTCATGGAGTATATCGATTCGATAAGGTGGAATCGAGACCTCCAGAAGCCTCTCACCTGACGACCTTGCGTCTAACCGTGACTTTCTGAGGGCGTTCACCGCTTCAGTTTCGGTAAGCTTAAGACCCAACAATTCATTAGCGTAGTCAACTCTTAGGTTCATTACTCGAACAGCTAAATGAGGAGAAATCACTGTCTCTTCTGGATAGACGACTTGGATGCGCTCAACGGAGCCGTTCATATCTGCCAACGCAGTCACCAGAACGTTCAGACTTCTTTCAACAGCTTTGCGGTCAGTCCCAGTCACGTCTAGGAAGACGTTCTTTGTGCTTCCGTTTACCCTTGTGAGTTCGCCGTTAATAATGGGGGGCATTGAAAGCACTCTGTCGTTGTTGTCGGTGATCAAAGGATACTTTGGGGCCCAGTCTACGAGATGTTTGTATGCCACGCCTTTTTCATGTTTCTCCAAAATTTCTCTCAGCGTCATAGCTTCAGTCTTGTCCAAAGGTATGAATTTGTGCAAATCCGGATCGGCCGCCGTATAGACGAACGGTGGCCTAACGGCATCTAGATTGTGCACGCCTATGGACGCCTTCTTCCTGTCTCTACCTACTCCCCAGTGGAGGTCTTCCTGCATCTCCATGAGCTCGGCAACAGCGTCTTCATCAAGATCTAGGTTGCGTACGACCGCGCCCAAGATGTGGGGTCTCACCTCAGATACTACCGAATCCACATTTAGAACGATATTTCCGTCTTGAACATCATACTCAGGCAGCCCCGTCTCCCACCCCGTGAGCCCGCGAAAGGCTCGCGCCACCCCAGCATGGCTGCAGAAGTCAACGCGATTGGGGTTGAATTCGACCTTCACATGGTCTGCGCCAATTTCCTCAATGTCGAGGCCCAGCCAAGGAAGCCACTTCACCATCTCCTCTACAGTCAATTGCCGGCCGAGGAACGAACAGAAGCGCTCTTGCTCTAGGATTATCGCGGGCATAAGGGGGTCCTCCTGATCCAACCTAAATCGTTCTTGTACAGATACCGAATGTCGCCTAAGCCAAGTTTTATCATTGCCAAGCGTTCTAGTCCTCCACCCCAAGCCAAGACGGGATAGTCTATTCCAAAAGGCGCCAAGACCTCGGGTCTGAAGAGGCCCATGCCGCAAAGCTCGACCCACGTCTTAAGCTCGGGCACGTAAAACATGGCTTGTGCTGATGGTTCTGTGTAGGGGAAGTAACTTGGCCAAAACTTGACTTTCTCTAGGCCGAGTTTGAGGTAGAACTCCTTCAGGGTTCCTAGCAGGTCTTGGAGGGTAACGTCCTTGTCCATGATTATCCCTTCAATTTGATGGAGTTCCGCCAAGTGTTTGTAGTCAACCTTCTCGTTCCGATATATGCGGTCTACTGAGAACACTTTTACTGGCGGCTTGTTGTGTTCGGCTAAGTAGCGAATTGTCACCGCTGTTGTGTGTGTCCGTAGTATCAGTCGTCTTGCTTCGTCAGGGCTCCAGTCGTATTCCCATCCTCGGGAACCGGTTGTCCACCCATTTTCATGGGTTTGGGCCACTTTGTTTAGAACCTCTTTCTTCGGCAGCCCGCCTTTTTCTGGGTGGGAAAGGTAGAAGGTGTCCATCATCTCTCGGGCGGGATGATCTTGAGGCTGGAAGAGCGCGTCGAAGTTCCAGAAGGCTGTTTGGACGATCGGTCCGCGAATCTCTGTGAAGCCCATTTCTAGAAAGGCGTCTCGCACCATCTGAATGATTTGCTGAAGAGGATGGATTTTCCCAGGATATGCGACGGGGCCGGGTGCGGTTACATCGAACTTTCTGAGGCTCACCTTTCGCCATTTCCCAGTTATGATAAGTTCTGGAGTCAGCTGGCTGATCTCCTGAACGATCTCGATTCCTCTTTTGACCTGTTTCCAACCAGAATCCGTCAGTTCCAGTTCCCTGTAGGTCTTCTCGTCGATCTCCACAAGCCTTCGCTTCTTCAAGGCTGCAGCAGCTTTCTGCATTTTTTCGCTCAGGTCTTCCGCACGCAAGGGAGCTTTGTCGTCTAGAAGGGTCAGAAGCTTTTCGTCGGTTCCCACTTTGGGTTCTTTCAGCTTTCTCAATACGTGCGCCTTCTCATCCAGCTTCGCCCAGCCCTTACGATGAAGCCAACCTAGAGCGATAGTAGTGATCTTCTTGTCCAACCGTGCCTTCTCAACTGCTTCTTCCACTGGTGCTTCGCCGCCCAGCTTGATTAGCGACTGGATGAGACGTTTTTCTGGAAGGCCCTTCTCCGCGTAGCGTCTTCCTTCCTCGCTGAGCGTGATTATGGTTTGCTTGCTTTCATGGATCTCTATTAGTCCTTTTTCTTGTAGAACGAGTGCCGCACGCATGACTGCTGCGTGGACCAAGCCACTCGCATTCAGTATGCGGTCTACGCTTCCCTTGCCGCTCAGCTTCTTCAATGCATGTAGAGTCCTTTGCTCGTTTTCTCGAAGCTCAACCATTAAATCGTCCTCCGTGAAAATGCGTCTTTTTTGTTGGAATGTGAGGCCGCTGGATAGCTTTGTCAGATGCAGACTTTAAAGATTTCAATTCGAGATGCTTGAGACTGCCCAAAACAAGAACGGAAGTCAGGGTGATCGAAATTGGCAGGGCATCCCTTCCACCGCTCAATCAGTAGTTCGAACGTTATTTATACTTTGTCGTCTCGATCAAGTTGGCTTGCTTAGACGATTTCAAGCAACGTTCAGAATCTCACGAGCTTTGTCGATGTATCGGCTTCGTCGCTTTTGGTGATCTTTCACGAATTTCACGATGATCTCTGTCGTTCGGGCTTTGTGTTCTCCACACAGTAGTCTCCCACTTCTGCAATCGTGATATGTCTTGATCACTTGGTCATCATCTTCAACGAAGTGGTACATGTCTAGCTCGTATACGGGACAGATCTCTGGGATACCCCCGAGGCGTTTCTGTTCTTCTACGGTGGGCCGACCGCCAGTGAAGGCATTCAATATCTTATTGGTAAGGGTCTTCGGCGTCTCATTCAAAGTGAAGTGGCTCATCGGGTCTCGTTTGCTCATTTTGGGTGATCCATCGAGGCTTTTCATGAGTCGGTGAACCGTGGATGAGGGAGGGACAAAGTTGTACTTTCGTCGAAATTTTGCCGCGAGGTCTCGCGCGAATCTGAGGTGAGGATCCTGATCTACGGCAACGGGCACGACCGTGGGTTTGGGTCCATCGAACTCCTCGAGTTGGGGCATTAATATATCTCCGGCTTGTATGAGAGCGGATAGGTAGAGCCCGATATGCCGCTCACCGTAAATCGCTTTGACCGTGGCAAGGGTTGCTCCTCTCCCGAAGATTATAGCCAAGTCTTTCACCCGATTCTCTTTGGACTGCCGGTAGATGCAGCCGCTCTTGGGATCAAACCCTAGAGCAAGAAGATCGGCGACGTTGCCGACAGCGTATTTCTCACTTCTTTCGAAGGGGATTCTGTTGTCCTCATATGCTTCCACGTCTGCGACACAATAGAACGCTTTTGCCCCTTGTTGTTGGAAGTAGATTACCTCGCGAGCAGTCATCAGGGTTCCGGGATGAAACTCTCCGGTTGGTTTGATGCCACTCATGACGGCAAATGTCTCGTGTTTCTTCATAGCCTCTAAGATGCGGTCGAAGTCTCTGTGTCCAAAGATGACGTTGCGCCTCATGTACATGCTCGGCTTGGGCACCTGACTCACTAAGGGTTCAAAGGGCTGAATCCCGAACTCTTCGTATAGTTTGTTGTAGTCCTCTACCACTGTTTGCCCAAAGGGATCGAGCACTGTCTTCTTCACGCGTTCTGCCGACAACTCTTTATGGCTCCATCAGCCTGTTCGACTTGGAAGAACTCGAGCATCTCTTCTCATTAATCTTATGGTTTATGTCTCACCAATTCGCGGGCCGATACTAGTAGATGCCGGTCATCTAGAAGGAGAAAGTTCAGCCTCCTTCCCCCTGGCTTCTGAGCTTGGTTCGTCGATGAAGGAGATATTGGCTGTAATCAGTCCACGCTTTGAAGAAACCCTCGTCAAACTCCGTATTCAAAGGCTTCTTCGATAGTCTAATGAACCCCTCCTTTGCCTCTTCGATTCGCTGCCTGTCATAACTCTTAAGGTTGTACAGGAAGGGTTGGGGGGACGCGTGTCCTGTCTTCAAGGCCAGGATCATTCCCTTCAAGGCTTGAACGTACCCCCCAATCCACTCATCCTCCTCATTTTTGTCTACAACATTGTCCAAAACCTTCTCGGCTCTGCTCCACCTTCTCTTCTTCAGCAGGGGGAAAACGCGATAGATTGCCTTTAGGGAGAGTCGTCCATGAACTCCATGGATATCGTGGGTCCTTGCCAAGTGAACAATTAGTCCGTGTTCATTCTTGAACTCTCTCCCGCAAAGTCTGCAGATAACCATTTTAGACACAAAGCCCAGATCTGCGGCGATCCACCAAAAGGCACCTAGACACTAGGTACATTTCTGCATAAATATACTTTGAGCCGAAGCTTCACGAATCAGACTGGGAACAGTGCGCGTTCCAGAAAGACTTAAGAAACATCGTGCCTATCTCATGCCGGGAAGTAGGTTCGACTGTTTGGTTTGACCCCGACGATTTTTCGCTGAGGCTAAAACAGCAAGCCTCTTGGCTTCGAACCTCTTGCTAAAGAGAGAATAGGAAGATGGAACAGCAAAGAGCCCGCTTTGAACCGCTCTCACTTGAGAAGTGCCCTGAGTGTGGAACTTCACTCCTCGTTCGTGATCAAGAGAGCGCCGAATTGGTGTGCACAAGTTGTGGCTTCGTCCTTGCCACAAGACTTCCAGATAGAGGTCCTGAGTGGCGAGCGTTTACCCCAGAGCAACGCCAGCAAAGAGCGCGGGCTGGAGCGCCGTACACACTTACTATTCACGATAAGGGACTTTCTACAAAAATCGACTGGCGCGATATACATGGCTTCTCTGCTGAGAAGAAGGCACAACTGCACCGTCTCCGTCGGTGGCAGAGGCGAAGCCGCGTTTCAGGCTCCAGACAGAGAACGCTAGCTTCCGCCTTGTCCGAGATGTATAGGATAGCTTCGCCGCTTAACCTGCCGAAGAACATCTTGGAGACGGCATCGGCCATATACAGAAAGGCCATCAAGAAAAACCTGAATCGCGGCAGATCCGTTCAAGGAATGGTCGTCGCTTCTGTGTACCTTGCTTGTCGAAGATGTGGACTCGTGAGAACTCTAGAGGAGATGGCTCAAGCTTCAGGCATCGGCAAGAAGGAGGTCGGGCGCTACTACCGCTTCTTGGTCAAAAGGCTCGGCGTTTCTGTCCTGCCTGTCAGGGCCGAGAATTACGCGACAAGGTTATGCAACGAACTCGCTCTTCACGGAAAGGTCGAAGAGATTACCTACAAGATTCTCAATGTAGCCAGAACGCTTAGATTAACATCTGGGAGAGGAGGTAAAGGAATGGCGGCCGCGACTAGCTACTTGGCTTCTACCGTCGTTGGCGAACGTAGGACCCAGCGAGAGATCGCGGAAGCCATGGACATAACGGAGGTCACTATACGAAATCGGTATAAGGAGCTTTTGGAACAACTCCAAGTAGTGGTCAGCCTATAGCAACATGTGTGCATAACGTTTCAAGCGTGTATTAGTAGACGGAGGTGTTGATTTAGTATGCCCGTTACCGCCACCGCAAAGGTCGGTCGGAATTTTCGAGTCACGATACCCAAAGAAGTAAGGGAACTCCT
>JABAOF010002737.1_pt1 | contig 15220 bp, 20 predicted proteins | sample 7062171 | NCBI WGS metagenome assembly JABAOF01 (sample SAMN14538628, study PRJNA623070) | marine sediment metagenome | biome: marine biome [ENVO:00000428]; feature: marine pelagic biome [ENVO:01000023]; material: deep marine sediment [ENVO:00002113] | place: India: Gulf of Khambhat ...
TGGTTTAATCTCAGGCTCTTCTACTTTAGGAATTTCTATTCTAGGCTCTTCTTCTGGAACTGCCTCTTCCTCTGACAATACCTTTTCTCTTTCTTTTTCAATTTCTTTTTCCAAATCTCTAAGTTTTTGAATGTATTCCTGTCTTATGGATTCTTTTTTCTTTTCTAGTTCATTTAGATGCAATTTTAATTCTCTATCACGTATGCTCTCTTCTAAATCGTGCAGTGTTTTTTCATATTTGGGCTTTGCCTCCATATATCTCTCGCTGGAAAGCCTACCCAGTTTGAAGCTTGCTTCTAACGTATTCAAGGCTGCTTTGTTTGCCTCTCTTTCAATTGACAGTTCTGCCAGTTCCGATTCTATTCTTTTACTTTCCTTTGCAATTATCTCGACGTCCTTTACGATGCCAACGGTTTCTGAAGGAGTCATACTGTCTAAATTGGCGGATATCTTCTTTATCTCAAAATTTAGGATATCTATATTCCTTTTAAGTTCGTTTAAGAGCTCTTTCGCCCATTCTTCACCCAAAAGAAAACCTCCTTCCTCAATTTCTTCTTTTGTAGGTAACTCTTCTACCTTAGGAATTTCAATTTCTGGCTCTTCCACGGGTTGTTCTTTTATCTCTTCTAATGGTGGTTTGACCTCTGGTTCTTCAACTTTTGGTTCCTCGACTTCGGGTTTTTCCACACTAGGGCTAATTAGAGGTGTAGGTGCTGTTACCAGAGTTTCGACAAATTCTTCTTCTGCCCTTGTCGCTCTCATCTTTCTCATTACCGTTATGATGCCCGAGAGCAACAGAATTACTAAGATAAGGGTCAGGAGAATTATGATGTTGGTTATGTCTGATAAAGATTTGGTGGTGAATCTCTCTATAAACGTAAATCCGGTTGTTAATCTATCCATAAAAGTTGCAAAGATCAATTCATTCATTTTTTTTACACCCATTGTAGGAAACTGTCCTTATTATATTCTGATGGATCAAAAATAAAAAGTTTTCTACTCTTGTTGTCAGACGATTGAATATTGAACTAATTCCTAGTAAAAAATATTTTAATGAGAAGATCAAATATAGGTTCGGTGTTACATTGAATATAACGGGCTTTGAAGGTAAAATAATTAAGACAGAGCGGAAAAATGAATTCATTTTGGTGAAACTTACAAATCAAGATACTTTGATCAATCTAAGAATCTTTAGTGATTTTGAGAGCCTTCAAAACCTTAAAAAGTTGCTAAATGAAAATATATACGTTAATATCATTGGAAATTTAATAACTCAGAAATCTGGTGAATTTTATTTAGATGAACCGATAGGAGTATACGAAAAGGCAAGCATAAGTGGAAGGGTGGAGGATTTTGAAGTTGATAGTGAAGACGTAAGACTTATTCTGAATAACGGAGAAGTGATTATTCCTCTTGAAACAATGAAAGAAGAGCCAAAAATTGATATTGGCAATTTAATTGGTTCAATTGCCCATTCTAACGGTTATGTGCCTCTTTGCCTAATTGAAAACGGTTTTTACACCTATAAATCTGGTAAAAAGCCCGTAATAAACGTAAAAAACAGGTTAGATTTTCACTTAATCCCCAGACGCCCGTTGATGATCAATACTCTCATTTCATCTATTTTAGGTGGTATTGTGGGAATTGCTACTTACCTTACTATACAATCAGTGGGTATAATGCACACGTCTTATTTCACCTTGGCATGGTTGTTACCCTTCATATTCGGTGGGATTTCATCTTCTTACATCCTAAAAGGGGAAAAAATAGATTCAATAACGACAGGAATAGGCACAGGAATACTTTTATTAACTGCGATGATTGTATTGGATAAAAATGGAATATATCCTTTCTATTCTATATTAAAAAGCATGTTTCCAATTTCTTTCATGGTTATCATTATTGGCTTTCTGATTATGATTCAGTCCCCTATCTTCTCCTTTTTGATATGGAAAATCCTTGAACGATAAAGATTGGTATACACCGCAAAAAGTATAACCAACTGGGCCTATTATGAGTATGATGGTCGATGAGGCTTAGAAAAGTAAATTGTGATATATGTGGTTCATTGGGGACATCTTTGCTCATATGCAAATCCTGTGGTAAACAGGTCTGTCATAGATGCGTTAACCCTCTTTTAGGAGTATGTTTATCATGCGCGACTGGAAAGAGAATAACTTAGAACAAGAGGATTTGTTAGAAGTAAGGGTCTCCTCGATTTTTAGGGGTGCCCACACGCGACCAATTATCATATTTGCACTGGAAGACAATCTAAATAGAGTATTGCCGGTGTACACAGAGATGCAACAAGATTACGTGGAAGGAATAGAAAAGATAAAAATTTTCTTTAAAGAAGGGGTTATTATATCAAAGGTTTTCGTTAAAAATGAAATTAAAGAGATGGATGTTGGAAGATCAGTCTTTCTTGCATATATTAACAGAGCCGATATCTTTGTTTCGAGAGAAATAATGGATGTTCATGGTATCAAGATTCCCGATGAAAGAGAGGTTTTAGAAATTCAGATTGATGGATTAAAAGATTATTTGAGAGATCTAAAACTTAAGAAGAGTGAAATAAGAATATATGAAGAACTCAGAGATCATCTAAGCCAGGAAATAAAAATACTTGAAGATAGACTGCAGAAAATATCAGAAGAGGAGGATTAAAAATAAAGAGTTTGCGCCTGATCAAGTCAAGCGCTTATTGATTGTTCGTTCTATCATTCTCCGCCCGGTTCATGACCGCCAACAAGGTGTATTACATGTTGTTCCAATGATTTTGCTGCCCATTCTGCATCCTTGTTTGGATGGCAGTTTGCTTCTAACATACCGCATGAGAATACCGGATTCTGTTTGCTTTCCTCCATTTCCCAGGTGTGAGATCTAATCTTATACTCACCGTCTGAGCCTATGACAGGCATGTGACAATCACTGCATCCGACACCCTTCTTTTCCATATTTTTACCAGGACCAGGCACGAATTCGATATAATGATGCCCACCAGTATGGCACTTCACACAAAGTTCAGTGTTACCATCTGCTGGAACCCAGTCTCCAATATTAGCATCGTAAAAGCCAACGAGCCCTAAACCTGTCTCTGCTGGCGGATGACAGACATTGCAGACAATGTCTTCCCATTCCTCTTCTGGCACTGGATCATTATTATCCCTGGTCGAACCTATAACGAATTGGAAAGGCGCCTTACAACTTGCGCAATAGGTATTTGCACCAATCCCTTCATCATACGAGTCTGCGTGCTCACTTTCCATCCATGTGGTTACCTCGTGAAGGCCTTCAACACTTTCCGTCAAGGAGGATAAACCGACCATCCCTAGAACTACTAAGACAACAATAAAGAAGGACGTCGACAGAACGACCTTATATTTTTTCTCCATCCACACCCCCTCGTACACAAATTCATATTATATTATAATTATAATATGCTCCAAATATAAAAATTTTTCGTTGTTGGTTTGTTACGATGAATCTTCTCAAGTTGCCTTAAAAAGAATAAATGCCTAAAAGATAATTAAGAAGTGATGTTTTCACTTTAATAAAAAATATATCATTAATATAGTATAAATTTAATATATAAAACCCTTATAAGACAGAAAAAGTTTTATAATCCCCATAATAGATTTGTTTTATGCCCCACATACCGATACTCTCAAATACAGTGAGGTATAACTTCCTGCTAATTGGCGGGGGGGACGTCAGTGCGAGGAGGGTCAAAACGTTGTTGCAAGCCGGGGTTGAGATCACAATTTCTGATCAATTAGATCAAGATTTTTCTTTTTTGGAGGAAATATCCCATGGAGATAATCAACGTTAGACTTACCCACAAAAAAGCAGACGTTTCCACGCTGGATTCCGCATTTATTAGGGATATTCCCAAAGCTCTCAAAGACATTAAGAAACTGGATTTTCCTGAGTGCTGTATCTTACAGACATGTAATGTAATAGGATTGAGTTCTACTGTATTGGCAAAACAGGCTCGGAAAGCAAGATCGTTCAATATATCGTATCAAACGTATTTGAAAAATCTGAATTGGGAGAATGTTTGGTCCGAAAAGGCACTCAGAATATATTAAGGTGTATAGAAGAAGAAGTAAAGAATATAAACAGACTAAAAGAGGCAATAGAAATAGAAAAAGGAGAAAATGTACTGAGACACCTTTTAAAGGTAGCATCAGGCATAGAATCCATGATGGTAGGAGAAGACCAGATCCTTGGACAGGTAAAGGGAGCATACCATATAGCAAAGAAGAACCGTACCATTGGTAAAAATCTTGATATTGTTTTTAGAAAAGCAATAAATGTTGGAAAGAAGGTAAGAAAAGAGAGTAATATAAACGTTGGATCTGTTTCAATAGGATCTGCAGCTGTAGATCTTTCAGAATCAATTTTTGGTTCTTTAAAAGACGTGACCGTTTTGGTTGTTGGCGCGGGAAAGATGGCCACCTTGGTGGCAAAATCACTCAAAAAATTTGACTTAAAGGTTATTTATGTTGCGAATAGAACATATGAAAAAGGCGTGGAACTTGCAAAAGAATTGAATGGTATTGCAATAAGATTTTCAGACTTAGATCAGGCACTACTAACTTCTGATCTTGTAATATGTGCTACAGGAGCCCCCCATCCTATTATTAACAAAGGGAAGTTAGAAGAAGTAATCCAAAAGCGAGGAGGGCACTGCCCCTTAATCGTAGACATAGCAAGTCCTAGGGACGTAGCCGAGGATGTTAAAACATTAGATAATGTAAAAATATGCGACATCGATGATCTAAGGGCAATAGCAGAGGAAAACATTGAAAAGCGGAAAAACGAGATCAAGAAAGTGGAGGATATTGTAGAAAGCGAGCTCAGACTTTTAGAAAAAGAACTGATAAGACAGAAAATCGAGCCAATCTTATCGAAGATGTATACTGGAGCTGAAGACGTTAGACAAAGAGAGTTAAGTAGAGCACTTGCCATGCTTGAAGATCTTGATGGAGAGAACCAGGAGATCATAGACGATATGACCAAAGCAATTGTAAAAAAGGTTCTTGCCCCGATGATTGAAAATTTAAAGAAAGCAGCAGAAAATGGAAATATCGAATTTTTGCATATGTTACACGAGGCGTTATGATGTTTCCGCGCACCAGAATGAGGAGACTTAGAAGGTCTCAACTTATAAGGGACTTTGTCCGTGAAACTCAAATTGACATAAAAGATCTCATATATCCTTTTTTTGTGGAGGAAGGGCTTAGCGATAAAAAACCTATAAGTGCGATGCCCAATCAATTCAGATATTCAATAGATTCTCTAGTAAAAAAGTTAGGGGATTTGGTTGAAATCGGAATCCCTGCCATAATTCTATTTGGAATACCTGCAGAAAAAGATTCTCTTGCAAGCAGCGCCTATGATAAAAATGGAATCATTCAGCAAGCGGTAAGAAAATTAAAAGAGGAATTTGGAGAGGATCTCATAGTTATAACAGATATTTGTCTGTGTGAATATACAGATCATGGGCACTGTGGCATCGTTAGGGGAAACGAAATCTTGAACGACGAAACTCTAGAACTGCTTGCTAAAACCGCACTATCCCATGCTGAGGCAGGAGCAGATATTGTGGCTCCATCAGATATGATGGATGGAAGAGTAGGTGCTATAAGAGCGGCTTTAGATAAAGAGGGCTTTTCTGATACCTTAATAATGTCTTATGCTGCTAAATATGCCTCTACTTTCTACGGTCCCTTTAGGGAGGCTGCTGAATCTGCTCCCTCCTTTGGAGATAGGCGCTCTTATCAGATGGATCCTCGAAACGTAAACGAAGCATTAAGAGAGGTTTATTTAGATATCCAAGAAGGTGCTGATATCATCATGGTAAAACCAGCATTATCTTATCTTGACGTTCTTTACAGAGTAAAGAAAGATTTTGGATATCCTACCGCAGCATATAATGTAAGCGGCGAGTATACAATGATAAAATTGATGGTTGAAAAAGGCTACATTAAGGAAAAAGACGCTGTCTTTGAGGTTTTAAATAGTATTAAAAGGGCTGGTGCGGACATGATATTGACTTATTTCGCAGAAGATGTGGCGAGGTGGCTTAGGGGTGAGGTCTGAAGAACTTTATGAAGAAGCAAAGAAGTTACTGTGCGGGGGAGTGAATAGCCCTGTAAGGGCGATGAAACCTTATCCCTTTTATACAAAAAATGCCAAAGGTCCGATGATATTCGATATCGACGGAAATTCATACATCGATTACTGTCTCGCCTACGGACCCCTCATATTAGGACACGCAAATCCTGTGATAATGGAGTCTATTTCAAGACAGTTAGAAATGGGATGGTCCTACGGAACTCCCATAGAAAACGAGATAAAACTCGCCAAGAAGATTGTTAGACACGTTCCATGCGTAGAGATGGTGAGATTTGTAAATACAGGCACAGAAGCTACAATGGGAGCGATTAGATTAGCAAGAGGGTTTACTGGAAAAAATAAGATAATAAAGATAGAAGGAGGTTTTCACGGAGCCCATGACTCTGTTTTAGTCAAAGCTGGCTCCGGTGCAACTACCTTTGGAGAGCCTGACTCCTTGGGAGTTCCAGAGGATTTTGCAAGAAACACCATAGTCATTCCCTTCAACGATGTAGAGGCATTAGAAAATATTGTCGAAGAAGATTCTGACATCGCTGGATTTATTTTGGAGCCTGTTATGGGGAATGCAGGATGTATTCTTCCAAAAAATGATTATTTAAAGGAGATAAGAAGAATATCATCAAGAAAAGATGTCTTATTGATATTCGACGAAGTAATAACTGGCTTTAGATTAGGAATGGGAGGTGCGCAAGAATACTTCAAAGTTACTCCAGATATCGTTACACTCGGAAAAATTTTAGGGGCAGGTTTTCCTATAGGTGCTTTTGGAGGAAGGAAGGAGATCATGGAATTTATATCTCCTGCAGGTAAGGTATACCAAGCAGGAACATTTAATGCCAATCCAATATCTATGTGCGCTTCATTGGCATCTATGGATGAAATAGAGAAAGGTAGGGCTCATGAAAAAGCAAATAGTGCATGCGAGAAGCTTGTATCCGGATTGAAGGACTTAATCGAGGATTCAAACTTAAAAATTCAAGTAAATCAAATTACCAGTATGTTTTCCATGTTCTTTAGCGAAAATCCTGTTGTTGATTATAAATCTGCTATTTCTGGAGATAAAGAAAAATTCTTAGAATTTCAAAGATTATTGATGAAAAAAGGGGTTTTCTTCCCACCTTCCATGTTTGAGACTTGCTTTCTTTCATGTACTCACGATGGATCAGATATAGAACTCACCTTAAACGCGATTGAATCTGCATTGAGAGAAGTGTACCTATGAGAATCGGAACCAGAGGAAGCAAACTCGCCTTAATTCAAACCGCTTTTGTAAAAGATTTGTTGAAGTCTGTTGAGCCGGATTTAGAATGTGAAACCAAGGTAATTCGTACAACTGGGAATAAGATAACTGATGTTCCCCTCCATAAGGTGGGAAAGGCAATTTTTGTAAAAGAAATCGATTCTGCCATATTAGATGGAAGGGTAGACTGCGCAGTTCATAGCATGAAGGATGTTCCATCCCAGATGGAGGAGGGTCTGGTAATAGCCGGCGTACCCAAGAGAGAGATTCCAAATGAGGTCATCGTTGGAAAGAAGTTAAATGAACTGACAAGCCAGGATNNTACAAGTAGCATAAGGAGAAGGGCTCAAATCTTGAGCAAAATACCAGACATAACGGTAAAATGGATTAGGGGCAACGTAGACACAAGGATAAGAAAATTAAAAAAAGGAGAATTTACTGCTTTGATCATGGCTTACGCTGGAATAAAGAGGATGGGTTTCGAAGAAGAGATAAATGAGGTTCTTGAAATAGGCCGCTTTATGCCTGCTCCGTGTCAAGGAGCTATCGCGGTTGTGGCATCAGAAGATTCCGATTATATAGATTTAATCAGAAAAATAGAAGATAAGAATACAAGGCAAGAAATAACAGCCGAAAGAAGTCTGTTGAGAACGTTAGGTGGCGGCTGTCAAGTTCCTTTTGGTGTAAACGCCTCGTTGAATAAAAAATTAGAATTGAGATGCATACTTTTTGACCCAGAAGGAAGGAAGAAGATTTTCCACGAAGAAACAGGAGAACCTAAAAATGCAGAAAAAATAGGAGAGAGATGTGCCCATGCTTTATTTGAAAAAGGTGCATCTCATTTATTAGATATAGCCAGGAAAACCGATTTGGATGAATTATTCAGGATAGGTTGATTTTGAATCGAATGATTTATCTTTCATTACTAATTAGTTAAACGGGGTGGGAATATGAAAAAATGGACCGGAGACTTTTGGCTTTCCATTCGAATGCTTCTTACCATGTTTTTGCTCGCAGCGGTTTATCTCGCTTTTCTGGTTATATTAACCTATTTAGGATATCCTCCAATTTTCATAATTTTGATAGCAGCGTTACTCTTAGGAATTCAATACTATACTTCAGACAAGCTCGTGCTGATGAGTACTGGAGCAAGAATTGTCGAGCCGGAAATGGCGCCTTTGCTTCACGATACGGTGGAAAGACTATGCCTAATGTCGGATCTTCCCAAGCCTAAAATAGCGGTTTTACAGAGCAATGTACCCAATGCTTTTGCTACTGGAAGAGCTCCAGATAAATCTGTCGTGGCTGTTACTACCTCTCNNAGCCACATAAAAAATAGAGACGTCGCTGTTATGACGGTAGCAAGTTTCATGTCTATGGTTGCTTTCTACGTAATGCGAATGTCCATGTGGTACAGAATGGGCGGAAGAAGATCTAACCTGGCTATAATCTTTGCTGTCTCACTCATTGTTTGGATTGTAAGTTTTCTTTTCATTCGCTTACTCTCGAGGTATAGGGAGTTTGCCGCTGACAGAGGCTCCGCAGTTATAACAGGACATCCTTCCCATTTAGCCAGCGCTCTAATGAACATTAGCGGTATTATGCAGAGGATTCCAACTAGAGACCTTAGAGAGGTAGAAGGGATGAACCAATTCTTCATTGTTCCTGCTATATCAGGTTCTTCGATTATGCATTTATTTGCCACACACCCCCCCATCGAAGAGAGAATCACAGCATTGGAGAAGATTGAAAGAGAGATGGAATTCACATGAGATGGTTAGACGTCATAATGGGAAAGTCTAAACTAAAAAAACCTAAAATTGATCAACTTTTTGAGTTGCCCACCGCTTATATAACAATTCAGGCGAATCTAGGGTTAAAATCAAGTGGAAACGCAGGGATATGCTTTAAACCGGTAGAATCTTCAAGGTTTGATGAAACTAAAGAAGAAATCGAGGAACTGCTTTCGCTAAGCAAATCTATCAATTTCAAGATTGTGCAAGATAAATTCGATTATCTATGGGCTGTATTGAGCGATCTTGGGTTTGAGGATCTTGTTGCCACAATTCATATGATAAGTCAAACTGTGATTGATAAAGGATTCGAAGAGCAGTTGTTGTGTGCAATTTTTGAGTTTATCGACAAAAAAAAGGTTTACTGGATATACAACTACAAGAGAGGGAATTTTTATCCATTTGTGCCCTTTAAAAGTAGGAAAAGAGATACATCTTATGAATTCAGGTTGAAATCTGTTCTTGAGGGAGAACTGAATCTTGAAAAAGAAATAGAGAGGTGGTATCCCTTATGGGATATTCCCTTTTGGAGATAGACTAGTCGGGAATTATCCCCTCTCCTTTAAATATCTTTTTTGCCTCTTCGAAGGTCAGATCCTCTGGAGGAATGATCAATTCAGATTCTTTTATTATTTCAATGTCTAATTGCGAGCCTTTTTCTCTTACCGTTTGAATCATTTCTTTAAGGGCGTTTTTAAACTCATCCTCGTCATTATTCTCTATGAGTTCTACAATTCTATTATCTATGTGGTTTAATTGTTCAATGAGGGAGTCAGGAACATCGTACTGATTGTCGCCAATGATCCTAATTATCATTTTTTGCTTTCCTCCTTCAAGTGTTCTAGTTCTTTTTCTACCTCAGAGTCTATTTTAATTTTTTCTAACTCTTTTTCAATAGAGTCTTTATCCCCTAAAACATCTTCGAGTGCGCCTGTTTCTACTAACTCATCTAATGCGGCTGCTCTGGCTTTCATTTCTTCAGTTTTATTTTCAGCACGCTGAATCGCAATCGATACGTCTGTAAGCTCTTCGGATATACCGGTGGTTGCCTCGGTTATCTTAACCTGAGCCTCTGCAGCAGAGTACTGGGCTTTAATTGTTTCTTTCTTCGTTCTAAAAACTTCTATTTTAGTCGAAAGACGTTTTTCAGTGGCAATAAGTTTTTCTTGCTCCATATCCAAGGCTTTAATTTGTTCTTCTAGATTTTTTATTTGAATTGTTATTTCTTTCTTTCGCTGCAATGCAAGTCTTGCGAGGTCTTCTCTCCCGGCTTCTATCGACTCCTTGGCCTGAGCACTTAATTTCTCAACGTTTTTTTCTAATTTCGCTTTTTGTAACTCTAAACGCTTCTTAGAAGTTGTGACGTCGGCTATACCTCTTTTTACTTTTTTTAAAAGTTCTAATTGTCTTTCGTAGGAGTAATCCAAGGTTTCTCCAGGATCTTCAAACCTTTCAAGGAGTTTGCTTGCTTTTGCCTTAATTGCGGTCGTCAACCTACTTGCTAGTCCCATAATGAACCTCCGACCTTAATAACAATACATACATATTAATCTTTGCTAACACAAAAGTGCGCCGAATGATGTACCCATAAAATCGTGATATAATTTTGGGTCTCAAGGTTTCAGTCTTTAATCCAACCTCTGTCTTCGTGCCAAAGAAGTTTACCACACCTCTTACACATTTTTTGCATCCTTGGAGACGTAATCGTCTCCTCTTTATGACCTAAGATTTTGCAAAGGAACGACATGAGTTTAGATGAATTATTTATAAATATTAAATCCTATGGTAATTTGAATTTAGAGGTGATCCCTTGATAACCAAAGACATTTCTGAAGTAGAAGGAATAGTAGTAGGGAAGGGAATAAACAGGAGAGTCCTTGTATCGAGCGAGCATCTCATGCTCGTTCATTTCGAGTTAGAAGAAGGGGCCGAAATACCCATGCATGAACATCCGCATGAGCAAGCAGGTTTTTTGCTTAAAGGCAGAATAAAAGTTACTTCAGGAGAAAAGGAATATTTACTTGAAGAAGGACAAAGTTATTTGATTACTCCCAACAAAAAGCACGAAGTACTCGCCTTAGAATATTCACAGGTTTTAGACGTGTTTTTACCTCCCAGAAAAGATTTCCTCTAATCTTTCAATTTCGAACAAAAATAATATTATAGAATGGTGAATTTTTAAAACTGAACTTTTTTGAACGTTTAAAATTAATAAAGTCTCGTCCCGTTCTAGATTGGTGTTAAGTATCGTTCAGGGCAACAATCGATGGGGTGATAGAATGTCTTGGAAAAAAAAGATCTCTGTAATTATGGCGGCAATATTGCTTCTATCTTCCATAGGCCCATCTGCAGTAGCTGCACAGGAAAAAATTTGGTCAGGAGTGAACTCTGCTCAAATAATGCCTCCAAAGCCTCCAACAACGAGAATTATGTTTGGTCCAGGCTTTGCATACAACGACGATGAATTCCATATTTTCTGGCTGCGTGTAGTAAGCCTTTATAGAGTGAGACCTTTGGAAGGCGAGACCCCTACTGAGATAGACGATGAAGAAGCGTCAGATACAAACGGAGATTATGCGAGATTCCCCAGGTACAGAGCAAGTATTAGATTTGGAGAAACGAATTATCCCTTAAGAATAGGAGAAATTTCAAAAGATAACTTGGTTGCCGATGTTTTAACTCCAAGATACGGGATATCAGCCAATGAAGAAGATGTAGACAATGAGGTTTCCGCCCTGACAGAGGTAATTGGGCATTTGAAGGTAGAGAGTAAAGAATATGAGGGTTTCAAAATAGGCATAGGCAAGTTAACAATGGAAGAGGATGAATTTACCGTTCTTTTCTACGATATACGCAATTGGAATAGAATAATGACAAGGGCAAATATTCAACCAAATAAAATACAACCGAGTGAAGTGCAGCCCGAATCCGCAAAACCAAACACCAGTGGTAGACGCTGGTACCAAATCTGGAAGTAGAGGATTGAAGAAATCCCCTCCCCTTTATTTTTTTATTCCCAGAAGTGGGTAATAATACATTTTATACTGAAGTTATCCTATCTTATCGCCCCCTCTCTACACCCCCAAAGAAGGGGCATCGCCCCCTTTCTAATCCTCCATATAAAATTTATAGTAGAAAATTAGAGTAGAAACGCCTCATTTGGTACTGTTTATAAAATAATATTTGATAAAATTGCGGGTGCAGCAAGCCATGCTGCTTTTAAGTATAACACCTTGTCTCTAAGGCAAGAGAAAGTTCTTCTGCCCTTTTGAAAAGGTTATTCAAGAGAGGTATTGAAATAGAAAATATTGCTCTCAAGGAGAATCTACTGTAATCCATGCCTCTTGATGCCTGAGCATCCTTGATTTTTTCAAGTTCTTCGAAGAATATTGGAAGAAATCTCAAAGAAATTACCATCATCGTAGCAATTTTATGAGAGGATAAACCAACACGGTCAAAAGGCTTCAATAATGGTTCTATCCCCCTTATCATTTCTGTGGGAGGGGTCGTGAGCATTATTACTATGGACGCCATGAATAAGACGAAGAATCTCATTACCACAACAAAAGTCTCTGTAATCATTTTGGGATCTGGAATGATCTGAATAAAGAAAATGATTATAAAAAAAATTGAAATTGATTTTAAAGCCTTTAATACATCTCTCAGCGATACTTTAGCTAAATATATAAAGGAAAACGAAATCAAAGTCAAAAAAATTATCAAGTAAGGAGAATCGATCAAAAAAATAATTATGCTAAAGACTATCAAGAAGAATATCTTAGTTCTTGACTTTATCCTGTTTAAAAAAGAATCTGTGTGGTAGTACTCTCCGAGTATTATGTTCAATCTTTCCATAGTAACTCCTCTATGACTTGTTGAATCTCTTCGATATTTTTGTATTCTTCCAATCTGTTTGATAGTTTCATGATATGGGGTATTTCTATTCCAATGTTCTCAATTTTTTCTACATTTTGGCAAATATCCCTCGGACTTCCTTCTATAACTATTTGACCTTTGTGTAAGACATAAGTTCTCTTTGATTTTGCTATCTCCCTTATATCGTGAGTAATGAATATTATTCCATGTCCGGCTTTGTTTAGGTTTTTAATAACTTCAAGAACTTTTTTCTTTGAGAAATGATCTAAGAATGAGGTCGGATCGTCTAAAACAACGTATTTAGGTTTCATAGCAATTATGCTTGCAATTGCAAGGAGTTGCTTTTCTCCTAGAGATAACCTGTATGGATTAAGTCTTGAGAAATCCTCCATGGCTACTTGTTCCAAAGCATCTTTTACCCTTTCTTTCACTTCTTTTTCATCTAATCCAAGGTTTTGAGGGCCAAATGCTATCTCCTCCTCTACAGTAGAGCAAAAAAGTTGGTTATCTGGATTTTGAAAAACCAGTCCGACCCTCTTTCTGATTTTCCAGGGATCATCCTTCGTGTTTATATCGTCAACCCATATGTCCCCTTCTGTAGGAGTTAACAAGGCATTTAGATTCTTTGCAAGGGTTGACTTTCCTGAACCATTCGTTCCTAAAATCGTTATGAATTCTCCATCTTTCATCTCAATATCTATATTTTTCAAGGCTGTTACTTCATTAATTCCTGTTCTATAAATAAATGTGACATCCTTAACCGATATCATTTTCTTACCTCAATATCAATCCTCATTGATATGTAAGAAGCCGCGATTAACTTCAATAGATCGCCAATTAGAAAAGGTATCATTCCTATCAACATTGCCTTCTCCATGTTAATCTTCATGGAAAAAGATAGCCATGTTACTCCAAAAAAGTATATCGTGAAAGAGCCGATTGTCATGGCTATAATGTTATTCAAAAATGTTTTACCTCTTTTCTCGATAAATAGACCAACTAAGTATGCGCATGCGATAAATCCAATCAAGTAACCTCCGGTAGGGCCTATCAAATGGGCGATACCTGAAGTACCCTTCGCAAACGCAGGTATACCTACTAAACCAAGGAGAACATAAACCAACATGCTTAATGCTCCAAGATAAGAGCCCAAAACAGAGCCAGCTAGGAGGACAAAAAAAGTTTGAAGAGTTATAGGAACGGGACCTATGGGTATAGCAATATACGCTCCAATTACCGTAAGACAAGCAAATAAAGATGCATAGACCATGCCTCTAACTTCCATATTGTCAACCTTAAAATAGAAATGGGTTAACAATATTTAAATTTTTCATCGTGGACTGAATTAAAATGGATTAAATAAGAATTGAAAAAGTAAGGCATTTGACAATTTTTCGATACTTATATAAAATCCAAGATATTATTAGGATTCGTGATCAGATGAAAATGTCCAATACTGAAAGTATTACCGGATACAAGATTGTCAATACTCTTGGCGTAGTTTGGGGCACTTCCACTAGAGCAAGACACCTAGGAAAGGATATTGCCGCGGTAGTTAGGAATTTATTCGGAGGAGAGATAAAAGAGTATACAGAAATGCTGGATGAGACCAGACAGATGGCATTGGACAGAATGTTTGAAAAGGCAAAAGAACTGGAGGCAGATGCTGTTATAAATATAAGATTTTCAACCTCCATGATTATGAGTGGGGTAGCAGAGATTGTTGCATATGGAACGGCAGTTAAAATAGAGAAGGAATAAAATTGAGAGATATTATTCGATTTAAACCTGATTTAATTACCTATTGGTTAAACGGCATGTACATAGTAATACCTCTTGCAATTGTTTGGTTTGTCTATCGTTACATAAAAATTGAGGCTCTTAAATGGTTCTTAATTATAATCGTTGTATTTGTAGTGTTGCCAGTAATTTTTGGATATTTTCTCGAAGAAGTAAAGAAGAGTAGAGAGTAAAAATGCAGCGTTATGCAGCGTGGCTCGTTGTGCCCACCCATAGTTCATCCGGCCCTGACCGGAGAAGATCACGTTAATGCTATCCTGAGCTGCCATTTCTACCGCAGCATAAACTCCTTTTTTTCTAGTTCTTTGATCATATAGCTTATATCTTGGGGATTCCTATAACGTCATAGTTATTCGTTCCATTAATC
>JABAOF010017436.1_pt3 | contig 15211 bp, 13 predicted proteins | sample 7062171 | NCBI WGS metagenome assembly JABAOF01 (sample SAMN14538628, study PRJNA623070) | marine sediment metagenome | biome: marine biome [ENVO:00000428]; feature: marine pelagic biome [ENVO:01000023]; material: deep marine sediment [ENVO:00002113] | place: India: Gulf of Khambhat ...
GTATTCGATTTCGGTAATCACGTCGCGGTTATAGACATCCCGCGTCAGGAACCTGCCCAGCTTGATCCGGCCTCCGGGCGTGATCCGGAATCCCACGTTGGTGGTCACCAGGGGCCGACGGGCCACCACCTGCCCCGCGGCGTTCAGGATCGTATCTTCCCCCAAAAGGGTATCCTGGCCGACCGAGCGCCACATGAGCATGAAATCGAGATGAGCCAGCCAGGTGCCGCAATCCAGCCACTCCCCGGAACTGTAGATCGGGGCCAGGTAGTCCACCCGGATCTCATCTTCGTGCTCGTACTGCTCGCCATAGCCCTCAAACAACTGCTCGGGTTCCGCCCCCGCCGACGGCTGCTGCCCATCGGCGCCGGCGCGATCCCCATTGCCCAGCGGTTCGGGTAATTCCTCGGAAGGGCCCTCGCCCAGATCGGGGATTTCGTCCCCCAGCTGGTCCCAATTGCCGTTCCCCTCCTCGGGCGTCGGCAGCTCCAGCGGCGGGATCTCGTCCAGCCCGGCCGGCGGTTGTCCTAATCCAACGCCGACGATGCCCCAGAGGCAAAGAGCCAAGAAAGCCAGAATTGACGTGGCCGGTCGCAACACCGATCATGCCTCCACATCAGTTGGCCCCCCTGAATGCGAATGCTTGCAGATCTCCCGCCCGCTGCACACAGGCGGTCAGATGCCTCATCGGCCATTTCCGGGTATCACAATAGAAATAATCGAAAAAACTGGAAAATAACGAATAATTTACCGCGGTGGGCCATGCTGCCCTCCCTGCCCCATCGGATATAATCGTCGAAGGCCGTTCCCTCCCCGCAAACCCGGTTCGCGGGCGAATCGGCCCGGGCCAGCGGTGCCAGCAGTGATGCCCACCCCGGCCGTGATTTCCCGTGTGACCGATCCTGCCACGGTTCGGCAGGGCGGAACTTGACGATCCTTCCCCGCCGGGAAACCAACCAGCGGAAATCCCCCAACCCCCGCGAGAACCCTTCGATGTCCCTGGAATCTCTCATCGCCACCGGAACCAAACTTTGGCTGGACTCGGTCGACCCGGAACTGGTGGTCAGCAGCCGAGCGGTTGGCGCGACGGGCGCCACGTCCAACCCGGTGATCGTTTCGGATCTGATCAAGTCGGGCCGCTTCGACCAGCAACTGAGAGACCCTCATGGGGGCGGGGTTGACGGACGAGGAGATCGCCTGGCAGATGACCGATGACCTGGTCCAGCACGCTCAGCAGGTATTCCATCCCGTGTGGCAGTCCACGTCAGGCAATGACGGCTATGTCAGCTTTGAAGTCGATCCGCTGCTGGAGGACGACCAGCTGGGGCTCTCGCACGAGGAGCGGGTCGAGCAGTACCTCCAGCTGGCTCAACAGTGGGCTCGCGGCCACCAGAATCGGATGATCAAGGTGCCGGCCACCGCAGCCGGCCTGGCGGCTGTGGAAGAGCTGGCGGCGGCCGGGCTGACCCTGAACGTGACGCTGATCTTCACCTTGCGACAATATCATGCCGCCCGGGACGCCATCTGGCGCGGCGCTCAGCGTCGCGCCAACGGCCTGGCGTTATTTAAAAGTGTCTACAGCATTTTCGTCTCGCGGGTGGACGTCTATACGGCCCAGCACGTGCCGCAACTTACGGAGGCAGCCCAGGGCCTGGTCGGCATCGTCAACGCCAAGCGGCTGTGGCAGGACAACCGCCAATTCTGGGCCGACAAATCGTGCCCGCTGGATCAGGAGATCATCTTTGCCAGCACGGGGACCAAGAATCCCGAGGATACGCCCGACAAATACGTTCGTGCGTTCGCCGGCAGCGACATCGAAACCAATCCACCGGCCACCAACGACTACGTCGCCGCCAATTCAACACCTTTTACCCGCCAGGTCGACATCTTGCCGTCGGAAGCCATCTTGGCCGAAATCGATGCCGAGGTGGATATGCAGCACCTGGAAGACGTGTTGATGGACGAAGGGATCCGCAAGTTTGCCGATCCTCAGCGAGACCTCCTGAACCTGATTGGCGAAAAACGGGCGGTGCATGCCGCTTGAATTGCCCCTCCGCCCCCTCCCCCCACTCTGTTTCCCATGTCACTGGATCGTTATACGATTTGCCCAGGCGGGACCGGCAAGAAGATCAAATTCTGCTGTCACGAGCTGTTGGGCGAATTGCAGACGATCGACAAGATGCTGGGCGGGGAGCAGCGGCAGGCGTGCCTCGAGCACGTGGATAAGACGCTGGCCAAGTACCCCGATCGTCCCTGCCTGCTGGCCGTCAAGGCGTTGCTGTTGAGCGAGCTGGAGCGGGACGAGGATTTGAAAGAGACCCTGGATCGTTTCGACGCGGCTCATCCCCACAATCCGGTGGCCCTCGCAGAACGCGCGATCCAGCTGGCGGCCACCGAGGGTGGCCGAGCGGCCGTGAGAGCTCTGCAACACGCCCTGGAAAACATCCCAGGGGACCAGCTGCCGACCCGCGTCTACGCGGCGTTGGGCTACGTGGGTGAAACGCTGTTGCAGGACGGCGAGATCCTGGCGGGACAGGCTCACCTGTTGTTGCAGGCGGGAATGACGCGTGGCCAGGATGCCGACGCCCTGGCGGCGATTTCCGCGCTGAGGGCCTCACCCCAGGTCCCGGTCCTGCTGAAAGACCAGCTGGTGCTGGACGAGCCGCCGCAGGAGGCGCCCTGGCAGAAGGCGTTTGCCGAGGCGAGCCAGCTGGCCAACCGGGGTGCCTGGCGGGCGGCCGAACAAAAATTCGCCGCTCTGGTCGACCGATCTGGCAACGCCCCGGCCGTCTGGCGCAATTTGTCCATCCTGCGGTCCTGGCTGGCCGACACCAATGCGGCCGTGGCCGCCTGGCAAAAATACGCCTCGCTGCCGGACGTACCCCTGGACGACGCCGTCGAGGCCGCCGCCATCGCTCAGCTGATCGATACGCATCTCTCCCAAGAGATGGTCGACCTGGTGCAGGTGACCTATCCGGTCGGCGACCTGCAGGGGGTGTTGGACCAGTGTATCGTGGCCCCGTTGGCGAGCCCGGTTCCGGCGGCAGCCCTGGCGCCGCTGGCCGAGGGACAACCACCCCCCCGAGCCGCCTTTTGGATCCTGGACCGCCCCCTGCCCGCCAGCGGTGTGGACCTGCAGCTGGCCCACATCCCGCTGGTCCTGGGCCAGGCGTATTTGTTTGGGCGCGAAACCGACCGCGAGCCGCGCCTGGCATATGTGCTGTACCAGGATGACCGCTTCGACAAGGCCACGGCCACGCTCCGCGAGGTCGTCGGCCCGGACCTGGCAGATCCCGCTCAGCAGACCACCTTGACCCAAGTCAGCCGCCTGCAGCACGCGCTGACCTGGAACTGGCGGCTCCCCCCAGATACGCCCCCCGCGCGTCGAGAGGCATTGCTGGCTCAACAGCGCCGCGACATGCTGCGGGACGTGTGGACCGGCTTGCCGAACCCGGTCCTGGACGGCAAGACGCCCCGCGAGGCGGCCNNCCTGGCGGCCGTGTTGTTGTTGCAACTGGCCCGCGACGATCCCCAGGTGGAATCCGATTTTGACGGCTTGCGGCAGGCCTTGGGTTTCGCGGCGCTTGAACCGATTGACCCCAGCGGGATCGATGTCACCCGCTTGCCCCTGGTACGCTTGGCGCGGCTGGTCCCGAAAAAGCTGAGCGACCAGGAGTTGGTGAGCTGTTACCGACGCAGCGTGGCGTGCCTGGTCTACCCCGCCATCCGCCGTCTGGGGCATGAGATCGTCGCCCGCGACAGCTTGCGGGACTCCGCCCAAGTCAACCGGGCGGACGTCTACGGCACCTTAGCCCGCCTGGAACACGACAGCCAAGCCGCCCTGGAAAACCTGGAACGGGCCCGCCAGGCCGCCGGGGAGGCGGGAAAATCACCGGCGCCCTGGCACGTGGCTGAACTCGAATTACGCCTGGCCCGCGGCGAACAAGCAGAATTTGAACGGGTATTACATCGCTTGCGGACAAAACACTGGCACGAGCCGGGGATTGCCGAAGCGGTCGTGGGCCTTTTTCAGCGGCTGCAAGCCATGGCGGGCGGGGCAGCGGCCGGCCCGCCGACGGGGGTTGCCGAGCAAGCCGAGCCGGGTGGGGCGGAACCGTCGTCCCAGATCTGGACTCCCGAGTCCGCCCCGGCCGGGCAGGAGAAGAAGTCCGCCATCTGGACGCCCGATTTTTGACCGGCTACTGAAGCGGCCCGGAATCTGCCAGAATAAGAGCCGCGGGGACCGGAGACGGTCCCACCCCGCTTTTTCCCTTCCTCAGCCCGCTGTCGCCCTCCGCGGGCCGCCGTGATGCCGCCTTCCGAAAAAGATCAGCCATTCATGCTGCGGGCCCTGGAACTGGCTGCCCAAGGGGAAGGCCGCGTCGAACCGAACCCCATGGTGGGCTGCGTGGTGGCCAAAGACCAGCAGGTCGTCGGCCAGGGATTCCACACGGCCTTCGGCCAGCCGCACGCCGAAGTCGAAGCGTTGCGCCAAGCGGGCCCCGCCGCGCGGGGCGCCACCCTGTATGTCACGCTGGAACCTTGCCGCCACCAGGGCAAAACGCCCCCCTGCACCGAGGCCATCATCGCGGCGGGCATCCAGCGGGTCGTGATCGCCACTCGGGACCCTTTCGCCCAAGTCCAGGGCGGCGGAACGGCTGAACTGGAGGCCGCGGGAATCGAGGTTGGCAGCGGCGTCCTGGAAGAGGAAGCCCGCGAACTGAACGCGCCGTACTTCAAGCGGATCGAAACCGGGCGGCCCTGGGTCCTCGCCAAGTGGGCCATGACCCTGGACGGAAAAGTGGCTACGGCCTCCGGCGACAGCCGCTGGATTTCCTGCTCGAAGTCACGCCACATCGTACACCAACTAAGGGGACGCGTGGACGCGATCGTCATCGGCTGCCATACGGCGGACGCCGACGATCCGCTGTTGACCGCGCGGCCGCCGGGTCCCCGGACCGCGGTCCGCGTGGTGTGCGATTCCCAGGCTCAACTTTCCTCAGAAAGCCAGCTGGTGAAAACGGCCCGGCAAACACCAGTGCTGGTCGCCGTCCGCCACGATGCGCCCCCGGTGGAAACCCAACGCTTGACCGCCGCCGGGTGCGAGGTGTTTGCCTGCCAGGGGGATTCGGCCACCGTCCGGCTCGAGTCGCTGCTGGACGAACTGGGACGCCGCCAGATGACCAATGTCCTGGTCGAAGGGGGCGGCAGGTTGCTGGGCACCTTTTTCGCCATCGCCGCGGTGGACGAAGTGCACGTTTTTGTCGCTCCCAAAATCATCGCAGGCGGCGTGGCGGCCGTGCAGGGCGACGGCGTGGACCATCTGGCCGACGCCTGGCAGTTGGAAAACGTCCACCGCACATGGATTGATGAGGATACGTACATTTCGGGACGAGTGATCCGCAGCGGGCCCTAGAGGAGGACGCTTGCCCAACCTCCACTGGTTTCCCAGCTCGCCCCCTGCGGCAGGCCCCACAGGCCTGCGACTTGTCAGATTCCNNGCAGCGGGCCCTAGCCGGGTCGCTTTCCCAGTCCCCACGGGTTTCCCAGCTCTCCCCCAGCCGTAGGCCCCGCAGGCCTGCGACTTGTCAGATTCCGAGCGGCGTTTTATAGTGCGAGTAGTCGGTCTGGCAGGGATGAGTCTTATCGCGGACCGAGGTTTGATCTTTTCCGATCAAGCGTTTGTGCAGGCAAGCACACCGGTGGGATGCGCCCGGGTGACGGTCCCGGCCCTTGCCACCTCCTTTCAGCAGAACCCATTCGGGTAACGCCGCGTAGTGGCTGGCAGCGGAAGAGGCACAGACAAACCAAAACAGTGGCCCGCAGCGCATGCGCCGGCAGGGGCGAACTCGTGCCTGCGTGAAATTTTTTCGCGGGACGACGGTTCTCCGCCGCCGGCAGTGCGATCCACCAGCTGACGACCCCACCTGGGTGGAAAGAGAGGACATGATGGCCGATGCCCATTCGCGAGATCTTTACGAAGGCGCTGCCGGGGTCGACGGCGAATCCCAGCCGCTGCTGGGCGCGGTCCCCACCCAGCCTCCGAACGGCAGCCGGCCCGCCCTGCACCGCATCTCTGAGGTCCGTCAGCGGGAGGGGGTTTCCTTGCGAGCGATCTCTCGGCGGTGGAAGGTAGGAATTTCCAAGTTGCGCGAGCTGGAAGAGGAGAGCACCGATTTGACGCTCAGCCAGCTCTACCGGTGGCAAGAGGTTCTGGAAGTGCCGGTGGCCGAGCTGTTGGTGGATGCGGACCAGCCTTTCGCAACCCCGGTGCTCCGCCGAGCTCAGATGATCCGCCTCATGAAGACCGCCGCCACGCTGGCCCACAAGACACGGAATGCCCAGGTCCAGCGGTTAGCCCGGATGCTGATGCATCAATTGGTGGAAATCATGCCGGAACTGGATGGTCTGGGAACTTGGCCCGAGGTGTCTCCCGAGCATTGAGGGGGCTGCGGCGGTTCGGCCCGCGGGACCACCCGCCGCGGGTCGCCAGGGCGCGGTGCAGGCCCGCTCCTCCTGGACTCTGCCCGTTCACACCGGTCCCATGCGGAGGGCCCCGTCGAGGCGGAGCACGGTGCCGTTCAGCATCCGATTTTCCACCACCTGGGTTACCAGTTGAGCAAATTCATCGGGATGCCCGAACCGTGGGGGAAAGGGAACCTGGCTCTCCAGCGACTGGCGAACCTTGTCACTGACCGACTCCATCATGGGGGTGGCGAACACGCCGGGGGCGATGGACACCACGCGAATGCCGAACCGGCCCAGTTCGCGCGCGGCCGGCAAGGTCATACTGGCCACGCCCCCTTTGGATGCCGCATAGGCCACCTGGCCGATCTGCCCGTCCCAGGCAGCCACCGAAGCGGTCATCACGATCACTCCCCGTTCCCCGTCTTCCTCCGGCGTGGCGGCGGAGATGGCCTCCGCGGCAAGACTGAGGGTGTGGAACGTTCCGATCAGATTGACGTCGATCACGCGCTGGAAGAGTTCCGCTGGATGCGGGGCCTGGCGGCCCAGCAGCCGAGCGGCGTCCAGGACCCCGGCGCAGGTAATGGCCCCGTGCAGAGCACCGAATTCTTGGCGGGCCAGGTTGATGGCGGCCTGGATGGCATCCCTGTCCCTCACGTCGCTGGAAACGAAACGGACCTGGTCACCGCACCCCTCGGCCAGGGCCTGGCCCTGGCGGGAATTGATATCGGCCACGACCACGCGGGCCCCGCCGGCTGACAGCTGGCGGACGCAGGCCGCCCCCAGGCCCGTCGCCCCCCCGGTGACCAGAAAAGTGTGATCGGAAACCCGCACCGCTCGACAATCTCTCCTCTCTCCTCTGCCCTCTCCCCTCTCTCCTCTCCACTCTCTCCTCTCCCCTCTCTTCTCTCCCCTCTCTCCTCTCCCCTCTCTCCTCTCCCCTCTCTCCTCTCCCCTCTCTCCTCTCCCCTCTCTTCTCTCTTCTCTCTCCCAGCGGGGCGTCATGGCTCATTTTGGGAGGCCACCCGCTGGCCGTCGGTCAGTCCCGATTCTGGAGCCAGCACGACGGTTTCTCCTTCCTCCAGCCCTTGGACAACCTGGACGATACTGTCGTTCATCAAGCCCACAGTCAGCATCACCCGACGGGCTCGGCCATCGCGGACAACGAACACCTGCCATTCGCCGTGGGGGGTGCGGAAGAGGGCCGAGCGGGGCAGGGTCAGCCCGCGGGCGACCTGCCGGGTGTAGATACGGACCCGCACGCGGTAATCGACCCCCAACCCCCGCTGCTCGATGACCCGCTGCAGGTCGGTCTCGTTCATTTTCATGATGACCATCACGCGCTGTTGTTCGACCCCCAGCGAACTGATCTTCGTAAAACCGGCCGGATAAATCCGGGTCACCACCCCCCGCGCCGGCGGCTCGCCGATCGCCGGGCCATAAATTTCGACTTCGTTGCCAACCTGGACCTCGACCACATCCTGGCTCAGCACCTCGGCTTCGACTTCCAGATCCTGCAAGCGACCGATTTCCAGAAGGACCTTGCCGGCCGGGATGTACCGCTCGTTGGTCACGTGTCGAGCCAGCACGATGCCGTCGACGGGGCTGAGCAGCGTGCCACGCTGCTGGTCCTGCTGGACCTGCTGCAGTCGGGCCACCGCTTCGGCACGTTGCTTGACCAGCACCGCGTGCGACAGGTCTTTGCGCCCGATGTACTGGCGGACCATGGTGGGCAGCAGAGCGGTGGCGGCCTGCAGGGAGACCATGGCGCTGTGCACCAGTTCGTCCTGCTGCAGTTCGACCCGGCTGTCCACCATCACAAATTCGGCCCGATCCAGCTCGTCCTGCGACGACGCGTTCTTGGCAACCAGGCTCTGCTGGCGGTGCAGCTGCTTCTGCGCGAAATCCTTCTTGGCTTGGCCCGATTCGACTCGAGCCAGAGCGGCGTCGACGGTGCGATCCATCGATCTGACGAATTCGATCGCCTGCTGCAGCCCGGTCTTCTCGACACTGGTATCGTCGTTTTCCCGGATTGCCGCATCCAACCGCTCCACCGCCGCCGCCGCCGCGTCGACCGACAGCTGCAGATCGCTGGGCACAATCCGAGCCACCACCTGGCCCTCCTGGACCGGCGTGCCTTCGGCAACGTCGATCTCTTCGATCCGACCTGTGAAGGGTTGAGTAATCAGGTAGGTCCGCGGGAGACGCGTCTTACCCCGCTCGTCCACAAATTCCCGGATCGGTCCGGCAGTCACCTCGGCGGTCAGGACGGGCACCTTGTCGGTCACCTGGGCATACATCAGCAGACCGGCCACCAACACCGCTGCCAGCCCCACCCACAACCAGACCCATCGGTTCATCGGTTTGCCTCTCGTGGCCGTGCTCCAGCCCGCACCGCTGTGCCAGCTGTCGGCATCTCCCCCCTCTCGCCCCTGCGGCCTCGGCGGATCCCCGCAGGCCTGGGGAGGAATGCTTCCCTCCATTATAGCTCTGGCCGCCAGGCGATTTCGCTCGAAAATGGCCGTTGTCCGCTGCCCCAAGACCACGCCAGGGCGGTGCCTCTGGCCAGCCGCCAATCACGCCGTGCCAGACCTCATCCCGTGCGGCGGAGCGGCCGAGGCGGAGCGGCGACGGTCCGCGGGCAACCGCTGCCGGGAATTGCAACCAGATCCTCTCCTCGCGGTCCCCACCCGGTTCGCTCCACCGCCGGGCCCCCACCCGGCTGCCCGCCGAATCGGAACCCAGGCAAAGACAACCTCGGTCCCCGGGAGGTACCTTCCTGCGGCGGGAGCCGCGGGAGACGGGCAAAGACCCCGCTGGGCGAGCCGTTTTCGACGGCCTGCCGCAGCGGGCCGCGCCAACCAAAACACATCGACGCTCGGCAATGCGTCAGCCCGGGCGGCGGGCGAAATGGGCACGGTGGGGGGGGTGCCGAGCGGGTTGCCGGCCGGCCCGGTGGGGGTCGATCGGCCCTCCCGCCTGATCCGCCCGCGTGGCGGCGGGGGAATTTCCCGCGCCAGTCCGTGAATTTCAGGCGGCTTTTTTATACAACATGCATTGGATTGTGCAACACGAATGGTCTTCGTGCGAGAACGAACAGGAGGAGCAGATGAGGACGGTAGCTGAATGGGTTCGAGCAGGTGGGGTGGCCACGTTTTTGATCACCGTCGTGACGGGGTGTTCTGGCAGTAGCCCCGGCCCGGCGAGCGACGGGGAGGGCACGGCGAAGGTCACGATTCGCATCGACGGCTCGGACACCATGGTCAACCTGGCGCAGGCCTGGGCGGAGGAGTACAACCAGATCCATCCGGACATTTCGGTTCAGGTCTCGGGGGGAGGTTCGGGCGTGGGGATTGCCAGCTTGATCACCGGCGTGACCGACATGGCGAACTCCAGTCGTAAGATGAAAGAGAAGGAAATCGAGCGGGCCAAGGCAAACACGGGCAAAGAACCGCAGGAATTTATCGTGGGCAAGGACGCGCTGGCGGTCTACGTCCACGCGGACAATCCGCTGGACGCCATCGCCGTGGATCAACTGGCAGAGATCTATGGGGAAGGTGGCCAGTTGACGAAATGGTCGCAGTTGGGCGTGCAGAACCGTGGGTGTGCCAGCGACGAGATAACCCGGGTCAGTCGGCAGAACAACTCGGGCACGTACCACTATTTTCGCGAAGCCATCCTAGGGAACGCTCGTGATTTCCAGTTAGGTTCGATCGATCAGAGCGGCTCGAAGGATGTGGTCGCCTTGATTTCCCGCACGCCGTGTGCGATCGGCTACAGCGGCATGGGCTACCGGACAGAGGGTGTCAAGTGGTTGAAGATTGCCACCGAGGCGGATTCNNCCGAGACGGATTTTACCCGATCGCGCGGCCCCTGTACCTGTACACTTTAGGGGAACCGTCGGAGGCCACCCAGGAGTACATCAATTGGATGCTCTCGGAGGAAGGCCAAAAGATCGTCTTGAAAATGGGATATGTTCCCGTCCGTGATGTGCCCGCTGAGTAAACTGTGAGCCAGCCGAAATCAACGCGGATAACGGTGAGCCAGCTGGTGCATACGGCGCTGGACTGGACGGGCCCGGCGGTCGAGCTGGTGATTCGCTTGTGCGGCTGGAGCGCCATTCTGTTTGTCTTCGCGATTTTCTTTTTTGTCGTTCGCGAAGGCGCTCCCATGCTGTTCGGAGGGCTGAACCTCCGCGAGTTCTTCACCAGCCCCAATTGGCGACCCGATTCGGTCGTGCGGCCGCAATACGGAACCTTGGCCCTCATGGCCGGCACCGGCGCCGTGACGATCCTGGCCATGCTGATCGCCGTCCCCCTGGGCCTGGGGGCGGCGGTTTACGTTTCGGAATTCGCGGGGAACCGTGTGAAAGAGACCCTGAAGGTGGTGATTGAACTGCTGGCGGCCATCCCTTCGGTAGTCTGGGGATTCATCGGCTACATGGTGTTAAACCCGATCATCATCTGGGCGACCGGCGCGCCGATTGGCATCAACGTCTTAAACGGGGGGATCATCCTGGCCTTGATGAGCGTGCCGATTATTGTGTCGGTATCCGAGGATTCCCTGCGGGCCGTGCCGGACACGTATCGCGAGGCGGCCACGGCCATGGGGGCCAGCCGCTGGGAGATTGTCTATCGCGTGCTGTTCCCAGCAGCCAAAAACGGCCTCTTGGCGGCCGTCTTGCTGGGCGTGGGACGCGCCATCGGGGAAACCATGGCGGTCTTGATGGCCACGGGGCACGCCATTCAGATTCCCCACAGCGTGCTGGACCCGGTGCGAACCATGACCGCCACTATCGCGGCGGAACTGGGGGAAACTGTGCCGGGGGACGAACACTATGGGGCCCTGTTCGTCATCGGGATGGTGTTGTTGACGATCACGTTCTTCGTCAACCTCACTGCCGACCTGGTGGTCAAGGGCATCCGGGGCCAGACAAGTGACTAACCGCGCAGAAGACGATCTGCACCTTTTCATTGCCCCGGAGGCCAGCCCCGATGGAGACGGCTCGGCCCAGCGACCTTATGCTTCGCTGCAGCAGGCCCTGGCCAGCCTGGCCCGGGGCCAGGCGGAGGGCAGGGTGCCGGAAGTCTGCGACGTCGAGGTCGCTTGTCAGGCAGCGGGGGCTGCCCGGCCGCGGCGGCGGCCGACGTATCGCTTTTACGTCGACACCCGGGCCGTGGTCCAGGGAGACGGCAGCGAACTGGCCCCCTGGACCAGCCTGCAAACCGCCGTGGAAGCTTTGTCCCGGCGAGCCCAAGCAGGGCAGCTGCCGCTGAGCCGCGGTCAGCGGCTGCAGGTCATCCACCGCGAGATGTTCACGGCCACGGATGTCGAAAAATCAAAAAAACGCCACGAACAGCTGGCCAAATTCATCTTTCTGGCCATGGCCCTGATCTGCGTGGCCCCCGTGGTGGCGACGCTGGGCTACCTGATCTTCAAGGCCTGGCCTGCCCTTTCACCGGACTTCCTCTTCACCAATCCCCGCGATAACCTCACGGCCGGCGGCGTCTGGGCTCCGTTAATCGGCACTTTCTTCCTGGTCCTGATCTCCCTGATCGTGGCGGCTCCCATCGGGGTCCTGGCCGGGGTGTATTTGAATGAATATGCCCGGGATAACTGGTTCACCCGGCTGGTGAACCTGGCGGTGGTGAATCTGGCAGGCGTACCCAGTATCGTGCACGCCCTGTTTGGCGTGGGGGCCTTCGTCTACTTTGCCCACATGGGACGCTCGTTGCTGGCCGCTTCCTGCACCGTCGCCGTGATGACGCTGCCGGTGATCATTACCAGTACGCGGGAGGCCCTGGCCGCCGTGCCAACTTCCTTCCGCGAAGCCTGCTGGAACATGGGCGCCACCCGCTGGCAGACGATTCGCACGATCGTCCTGCCGAATTCGTTGGCCGGCATTCTTACCGGCGTGATCCTGCAAGTAGCCCGCGCCGCCGGCGAAACGGCGCCCATCCTGTTTACCGGCGCCTTATTGTACCTGCAGATCCCGGACACGGGGTGGCAAGCCTATTTGCCGTATGGGCTGGCAGACCGCTTCATGGCCTTGTCCTATCATCTGTTTGCCCTCTCGACGCAGGTTCGTGGCGTCAGCGACCAGCTGTTGTATGGCACGGCCGTGGTCTTGGTCGGCCTGGTGCTGGTCGTCAATAGCTTTTCCATCGTGCTGCGCATCTACCTGCGGTCCCGCAAGAAATGGTAGGCCCTCTCGTGTTGCCCCAGGTGGAATTCAAGCAGGTTACGGTCCGCTACGGATCGCATGTGGCCCTGCGAAACATCTCGCTGGAGATGCCGGCTAAACAGATTTTCGGCATCATCGGGCCTGCCAATTCGGGCAAGACCACGCTGCTGAAATGCATCAACCGCACCATCGATTTCATCTCGACCGCCAGGGTGGAAGGCGAGGTGCGCGTGGACGGCCAGAACGTTTTCCGCCTCCGCAACGTGTACGAGCTGCGGCGGCGGGTGGGGATGGTGTTTCCCCTCCCGGTGGGTCTCCCCCTGTCTGTCTACGAAAACGTGGCTTACGCGCCCCGGCGGGCCGGGATCCACGATCGGCACACCCTGGATGGGTTGGTAGAAAAGTGCCTGAAACAAGCGATGCTGTGGGACGAGGTCAAGGACCGCCTGCAGATGCTGGGCACCAAGTTGTCCGGAGGCCAGCAGCAACGTTTGACGCTGGCCCGTGCCCTGTCGCACCAGCCCGAGATCCTCTGCCTGGACGAATTTTCGATCGCCATCGATCCGGTGACCACCATGAAGATCGAAGACGTCTTGCTGGAATTAAAGCAGGAGATGACAATCGTTTTGGTGACCAACCTGGTTCAGCAGGCTCACCGCCTGGCCGATCACGTGGCGTTTTTGAACCAGGCCCAGCTAGTGGAGTGGGGTCCGACGGAAAAAATATTCAACCAGCCGGACCAGCGGCTGACCTACGACTATGTCACCGGAGGCTTCGGGTAATGGAAGCCGTGACAGCCCCCCAACTGCAGACGCCGTTCAGCATTCGCACGGTGGACCTCAGCCTGTTTTACGGCAACTTCCAGGCTCTGCGCAACGTCACCATCAACGTCCGCCAAGGCCTGATCACCAGCCTCATCGGACCCTCTGGCTGTGGCAAAACCACACTGCTCCGCTGCTTCAACCGGATCAATGAACGATACGGGAATGTCACCACCACGGGCGAGATTACGATCCTGGAAAAAAACATCTACGATGCGGATGTGTCGCTGAGCGAGCTGCGTAAATGTGTGGGGATGGTATTCCAGCGCCCCAACCCCTTGCCGATCTCGATTTATGACAACGTGCTGTTTGGCGTCCGAGCTCACACGCGCCGCGGCAGCTTGGCGCGGCGGGAGAAGGACCAGCTGGTGGAGTCGGCCTTGCAGGAAGTGGCGCTGTGGGACGCGGTCAAGGACCAGCTCAAGAAAAAAGCCACCCGCTTGACCCTGGAACAGCAACAAAAGCTCTGTATCGCTCGGCTCCTGCCGCTCAAGCCCCGCGTCATCCTCATGGACGAACCCTGCTCGGCACTCGACGCCGAAGGGACCGAGAAAATCGAATCGCTGCTGGCCAGCCTGCGGGAAAAATACACGGTCGTGATCGTCACCCACAATATGGCTCAAGCCCGTCGAGCCAGTGACGAATGTATTTTCATGCTGCTGGGTGAAATCATCGAACACAACAAGACCACGGATATCTTCTTCAACCCCCGCAAGTCGCAGACCGAGGACTACATTCAAGGACGGTACGGATAAGGACCGCGTCCAACACTTCCCCCCATCCCTCCCGGGTACAGATCGAGGTGGCCAGGATGAAAAGATTTGATGAAGAACTCCATGCCTTGCACCAGCAACTCGATCAGATGGCCGCGCTGGCCAAATCGATGGTCCAGTTGATCACCAGCATGGTCAAAGATCGCCAGCAAAAGGTTCAACAAGAACTACGGCAAAAAGAGACGGAACTGGACCGGATGCAGATGGAGATCGATCGCGAAGCGGTCCGCATGTTAACCGTCTTTGGACCCGTGGCTACCGCGCTGCGTGACCTTTTGGTCATCACGCATGTGACCTCGCAGTTGGAACGGATGGGGGACCAGTGCCTGAATGTCTGCGAGGCGCTGGAAATGATGCCTGCGGACCCGCAGGCGCAACCCATTCGTCCCAAGTTGAAGCAGATGGCAGACCTGGTCTACCGCATCGTGGATGACGCCCTGGATGCCTACTTCCGCAAGGATCCCGCCAAGGCCAAAGCCACCCGAACTCAGGACGACCTGGTCGACGCCTTGAACGATCAGGTCATGAAGGAGCTGTTTACCGACGACGTGCTCCGTGAGGTCCTCGCCGGAGCTCAAGATATCTCCGCGGCCGTGGCCCAGGTGTTGATCGGCCGGCATCTCGAGCGGATCGGGGACCAGGCCACGAATATCTGCAAAGAGGTCGTGTTCCTGGTGGAAGGCGAAGATGTACGGCACCGGAAGGCCGTTTCCTGACACCCCGCCGTCCGGGGCCGCCAGCCCCTCCTGAGGCCCGGGAAAAACGGCTGCTTACCATGACCGCCCCGGGTCGGTACACTGGAAGGTAGGTCCTTCAGGAGCGGTGCCCACCTGGTCTCTGCCGGGTGCCGTCCCAGTTGTTCGGTGGCCCGCCACGCTCGTCAACCGGCGGTGCCGCCTGAGACGCCTGGCAGTCGCAACGCTTATCCGGGTCTCCATTTGCGCAGAAAGCATCCCCACCGTGGCAGC